>Ga0210019_1001117_pt1 | contig 29892 bp, 35 predicted proteins | sample CryGeyCG2114_020_2_FD_183969 | JGI IMG/M metagenome (GOLD analysis project Ga0210019, IMG submission 183969) | Groundwater microbial communities from aquifer - Crystal Geyser CG11_big_fil_rev_8/21/14_0.20 (SPAdes) (version 2) | ecosystem: Environmental > Aquatic > Deep subsurface > Groundwater ...
CAAATACTGAAGGCAGGTGCTCTATCCAATTGAGCTACAGGCGCATTAAATTTTCAAAGTCGGGGCGACAGGCTCCCGGGGACTTCTAAGTTCGGCGGGATTCCTGTTGCCTTATTCAGAACTAATCGGGGCGACAGGACTTGAACCTGTGGCCTCCTGCTCCCAAAGCAGGCGCTCTAGCCAAACTGAGCCACGCCCCGTATTGCGTGAATTTTGATTATATCAACTTGCTTCTTGCTTCACAATGTATTTCTGAATGATCAGCTTGGCCTGCTTTAAAGCATGATGGCGGTGGCTCATCTTATGCTTAATTTTTTCTCCAAGCTGGGCAAAAGTCTTTTTAAATTTCGGAATATAAAATACCGGATCATACCCGAATCCAGCAGCTCCTTTTGATTCAAAAGAAATCAAACCATTACATCTTCCCTCAACAACTGCGACGAGCCCTCTCTTATCCGCTAACGCAACAGCGCAAACATAATGCGCTTTTCTTTTTGCCAGAGGCAAATCTTTAAGTAATGTCAAAATTTTAAGATTATTCTTAATATCACTTTTCTCACGGCCTGAAAATCGCGCCGAATAAATCCCCGGAGCTCCATTCAAAGCATCAACGCATAAACCTGAATCTTCCCCTAAACAAAACTCATCCGTAAATTGCGCCAGCTTCACTGCTTTCTTTACCGCATTCTCCTTAAAAGTTTTTCCATTTTCAATCACCTGCGGAGAATTTTTATAACCATCAAGAGACAATAAAGTTAAATCCATCCCATTCAAAATCTCTTTTATTTCAAGCAGCTTCTTTCTGTTTCGCGTGGCAACTACTAACTTCATAATCCTAAGATATCCCCGACTAATTTTCTTTGCACGCTAAAAAGCTCATCAACGCCTTTCTTGGCAAAATCCAGCATCGTATCCATTTTTTCTTTGGAAAAAGGCTTGCGTTCGGCATTACCCTGGACCTCAATAAATTCACCGGCTCCGGTCATAACCACATTCATATCTACTTCAGCCTTGGAATCCTCCTCATAACACAAATCTAGCAACAGATTCCCGTTTAATATCCCAACGCTGGTTGCCGCAACATAATCCTGAATCGGAACCTTAGTGATCTTGCCGTCTTTTTTGAGTTTCTGCAGAGCATCAACCAGAGCAATAAAGCTTCCAGTAATCGAAGCAGTGCGTGTACCCCCGTCTCCCTGAATAACATCACAATCAATCCAAATCGTACGCTCGCCTAGATATTTCATCTCGGTAACTGCCCGCAGAGATCTACCGATTAAACGCTGAATTTCATAAGTACGCCCGGAATCTTTACCGCGCGGAATACGTGTCCCGCATGAACGAGGAAGCATTCCATATTCTGCAGTAACCCAGCCAGTGCCTGAGCCTCTTAGAAAAGGAGGAACAGTCTCTTCAACCGATACCGTACAAATTACTTTGGTGTTTCCTAACTCAATTAAACATGACCCTTCCGGAAATTTAATATAATTTCTGGTGATATTGACTTTTCTGATTTTATCATTACCGCGTCCGTCAATGCGCATCATAAATGCTCCTTCCATGAGTATCAATCGCTACAATCAAAGGAAAATCCTTTACTTCTAATTTTACGATTGCCTCCGGGCCTAAATCCCGATAAGCAATTGTTTCGGCATGCTTAATGTATTTGCTTAATAACGCCCCGCATCCGGCGTAAGTCACAAAATAAACCCCTTGGTATTTCTTAATTGCATCCTTTACTTTTTTAGAACGCGCCCCCTTGCCGATCATTGCACTTAATCCTTGAGCAAGTAAAGCAGGAGTAAATTCATCCATGCGTGCACTCGTCGTCGGGCCACAGGAGCCGATTATTCCACCTTTAGGCGTCTTGGTGGGCCCGCAATAATAAATAATTGCGCCCTCTAATTCAAATGGTAGCCGCTTTTTAGCTTTAATTGCCTCAGCCATGCGTTTATGCGCCTGGTCACGGGCAGTATAGATTGTCCCGCTAAAAATAATTTGTTGGCCGGCTTTGAGTGAGTTTAAGTTCCTCATAAAATTATCTGTGCGCTTCTTAAAGCATGACAGCTGATATTTACGCTAACCGGTAGGCCGGCAATATGCGTAGGGTATTTCTGAATTTTTACGGCTAATGCCGTAACCTTCCCGCCTAAACCCATTGGCCCGATGTTTAGATTATTAATTTCTTTTAATAAATCAGATTCTAGCTTAGCGTATGGCGTATAGTGTTTAGTGGATAATTTTTCCAATAATGCCTTCTTGCCTAAAATACTTGCATAATCTGCGCTGCCTCCGATACCCACGCCGACAACATACGGCGGACAGGCATCCGCTCCTGCGCTCTTTACTGCCTCGATAATAAATTTTTTAACCTCTTTTATAGTCGCCGTAGGCTTAAACATCATCAGCCGCGATTTATTTTCACAACCAAAGCCTTTAGGCAGAACGATTAATTTTATTCTATTTCCCCTGACAATATCCGTATGAATTATGCACGGAGAAAATTTAGGGATCCCTCTTAAAAGAGGATCACCGACAATAGAACTTCTTAAAGAATATTTCCGATATCCGTCTTTAATCCCCTTATTTATCGCTGCTTTTAAATCACCGGATATCTTTACATCCTGGCCTACTTCGGTAAAAACAACCGGCATGCCGGTATCCTGACAGATAGCTAAGCTGTTTTGCTTAGCGTAAACGGCATTATCCAGTATTGCCTTAAGGATTGTCTTGGCCCGTTTATTTTTTTCTAAACGGTAAGCGCTGCCCAAAGCAAATCGCACATCGTTTCGCAAAATAAAATTAGCGCGCCGCACTAACTCCATAACTGCTTTAGTTATCTGACTTGCCTTGATTTCTCTCATTTAGCTTGATACTCCCTGGAAACGGTAGTGGTAATGCCGCCGCGAGGATTAAACACTCCGGTAATCTTAAGCCTACGCGGTTTGACCACAGCCACAAAATCCTCGAGCATCTTATTAATTAAATGCTCATGAAAAATACCCACATTGCGGAAAGAGATAGTGTACATCTTAAAAGATTTTAATTCCACGCAAAACTTAGCCGGGCAATATTCGATACTAATAGTTGCAAAATCCGGCAAACCGGTTTTCGGACAGATACAGGTAAACTCAGGAATATCCAGATTAATCGTATAAATTTTATCCACGTATTGATTGACCCAAACCTCAATCGCCGGAGTTCTAAGTTTACGTATATTTTTCTGCAGGCCTTCGTAATCGGATTTCTTCATTATCTTAACCCCATTATTTTATGGATCTGCGGTATAACGCAAGTTGTAACTTTATTCTGCTTAGCGATTTCTTTAAAACGAGATAATTTCTCGTTCAATACCGATTGATTCTCGTAGCTGTTGGGCTGTAAAACTAAAACGCTCGAGGGGCTCACCTCTCTAATCAAGCTGAGAGCTTCCATTAAATCTTCCTCCCGCGTAGCCTGGCAGATGATTGCTTTAAGGAACACTTCTTTTTTAACCGCAACTTTGAGAAACTTCCTGTGCATATTCCAAAGATTTCCCATTCCGCTTGAGCTGGGGAATTTTAAATCCATGGCGATAATATCAATACGGTCGATTACCTCTTCTAGCTCAAAAGATAATGTGCCGTTGGTTTCCAAATAATGCTTATGTCCGTGCTCAGAGGTAAGCGCCAGTACCTCTTTTAGGAAATTTGTATACAAAAGCGGCTCTCCGCCGGTAAATGAAACAGAATGATACTTGTCGCGGTAAAGTTTGATCTCCTCAAAAAGCTCACCCGGCTCATATTCCATAAACCGGTCAAGCTTGGTATCGCAATAAGTGCAGCTTAAATTACAGTTAAAAAAACGAACAAAGATCTGTTTTTCACCTAAATACAAACCTTCCCCTTGCACGCTTTCAAATATCTCGGCAATCTTAGCTTTCAATCAATTAACGGGTCAACTAAACCCGCCTCTTTAAATCCTTTTGCCCGGTAATGACAGCTAGCGCATTTGCCGCAAGGGTATTTTTTCCCGCGATAGCAAGACCAGGTTAACTCAAACGGAACGCCGTGCTTCTTTCCTAATTTAATAATCTGCGATTTATTCTTATGCAGCAAAGGAGTAGCAATTTTAATTTTATTGCCTCCGATTGTGCCCTTTTTAGCCATTTTAATAAAACTCTTGAAAAATTCAGGACGACAATCAGGGTAACCGGAATAATCCTGGGCATGCGCACCGATAAAAATTGCCTTGGCCTTGATTGTTTCAGCAAACGACAATGCAAAACTCAAGAATATAATATTACGCGCCGGCACATAAGTGGCCGGAACCCCTTTAGTAATTTTATCCGCAACTTTTACTTTCTTGTCTAAGAGCGCCGAACCTTTCCAGGGTAAATTTATCTTTGAAATTCCATAAGCACATCCGCTTTGCTTGGCGATTCTTACAGCGCAGATAGTCTCTTTTTTATGAAGTTGGCCGTAATCAAAGATCAGACAAAAACATTGATAACCTTCTGCTTGAGCAAGATATAAAGCCGTTGCCGAATCCAGCCCTCCGGATAAAAGCACTACCGCTGATTTATTCTTCATAAGTAGCGCAGCTGGTCGAGTTTTCCCAAACCGTTACCGACTCAAGCAAAGGAACTTGTCTGATAAGTTTTTTATAAATATATTTTGCGATATTCTCAGACGTAGGATTGACTTTCTTAAAATAAGCGATTTTATTTAAGTATTTATGGTCCATCTCTTCTAAAGAAGCTTTTAATTTTTTCTTCAGATCCTTGAAATCTACCACGATGCCGATATTATTTAGTTTTTCAGATTTAACCACTAATTCCACGCGCCAATTATGGCCGTGCAAATCTTCGCATTTCCCTTTATACCCTCTTAAATTATGCGCGGAGCTAAAAGTTGCCTCGACCCTTAAACTATACATTATCCACCTTCTTAACGTTGGTCAATTTTCTCCCCATAAATCTTTGGGCTAAAGAACTAAACCACTCGGGATTATCGCTGACATAATATTTGTGTCTTCCGCCTTTACCGCGGTTAAGCATATCTTCGCTGGATAAAATTTTCTTAACCTCAAAAGCCACTTGCTTGGCTGAATCAATCAGGATAACATTTTTACCTAAGACCTCCTGAATTACCGGTTTAAGTAGAGGATAATGCGTACAGCCCAAAATAACTGTATCAACTCCGGCCGCACAAAGTGGTTTTAAATAAGTCCTAGCCACGCTCATAACAACCTCACCCTTAAGCCAACCCTCCTCGACAAAAGGGACAAATAACGGACAGGCGGCTGCGGTAACCTTTACCTTAGGATCAAGTTGTTTGATCTCTGTCTCATAGGTGCGGCTCTTAATGGTTCCCTTGGTCCCAATAACTCCGATACGTTTATTTTGCGTGGCATAGACCGCCTCTCTTACTCCGGGAGTAATTACCCCGATAATCGGAGCGCGGAAATGATTTTTAATTACCGGAAGCGCAAAGCTGGATGCGGTATTGCAGGCAACGCAGATAAGTTTAACATCCTGTTTTAATAAAAATAAAATATTTTCAATGGAAAAACGGATAACCGTCTGGCGTGATTTGATCCCGTAAGGAACTCTGGCAGTATCGCCAAAATAAACAATGTTTTCATTGGGCAATTGAAGGATTATTTCTTTGGCTACCGTAAGCCCGCCTACACCTGAATCAAAAATACCGATTGAACTCATCTGGATAGCTCCACTAATGCCATATCTTGTGAATAATCCCGCAGGCCATCTAATATGCCTTGGGCTAATTTCTGTCGATAGGCGCCGGTTTTTAATAATTTTTCTTCATTTAAATTAGAAACAAAGCCAACCTCAATCAAGATGCCCGGCATTCTAATTCCCTTTAATACCTGAAAGCGGGCATTTTTTACTCCCAGAATATTTGCATCAACGCAGGAATCCATAATTCTGCATATGGAATGGGAAAGCTCGATTGACTCAGCGCGGCTGTTGGTATAAATCATATCCCAAACAATCGCCTTTAAATCCTGGGAGCTACCGGCGAAAACAGCGTCTTTTAAATTCAATGAAACACTTCTTGCCGTAAGAGCAGCGCGGCCGGAATCACTTACGCTGGGAGCCACATAGTAAACCTCAAGGCCGTTCAAAGAGCGTGAGCGGACGGCATTGGAATGAACGCTGATAAATAATTCTGCCCCTGATCGATTAGCGATATTGACCCGCTCGGATAACGGCACAAATTTATCAGTTGCGCGGGTCAGCACCGTATGCACGCCTTCGGCGTTTAAAAGGCTGCTTAATCTTTTGGCAATATCTAAGTTGGCATCTTTTTCTCTTAAGCCGTTTCTACCTATTGCCCCGGGATCTTTACCCCCGTGTCCAGCATCGATAACGACTTTGGTTAATTTTATTTTAGCTGCGGTTGTGCGACGGGAAACCGAAGTTGTAGGATAGAATAATATATCAAAGACCTGCTCCTTGAATTGACGGGGCACGACAATGGTTCCCTGATAAACATCTACGGGAGAACTCAAATGCATTATTTTATCATTAACTAAAATTAAAGCATCCCCTGCCCTTAAACTTACGGACTTAGCATCTTTACTTAGATAAGCAGTGCGTAGAAGCGGCTCATATTGCATCTGAACACCGCGTAAATCGCATAAACTGACCAAGGGATAATAAGTTACTCCGCCGATAGAATAAGTAGCGATATTCTCTCCGATAGGAACCGTGGCGCAACCGGAGATCAAAAGTATGCTTAAGAAAAATAATATATTTAATTTTTTAGTCATAATTGTTTTGGTGGCAGAACACGAATCTACTCATTATCCAAGTAGCGTGGACTATTTCTTCATCTTGTCCGATTCAACAAGAGCCTAGCGTATTATAAGAAGCATAAATTTACCGTTGGTTCAATTCTCTAATCTTTGCCACTAACTTCATTTTATCGCTGAACATCTTTGGGGTATATTTGCCTGCTCGATGAGTCACAACTTTATACTTTTTTAATATCAAAGTTGCTTGTGGCTTTTTAATGATTAGATATTTAACTATCTCCTTGAGAAATCGCAATGCTCTGTCTTGACGAACAGACCATGCGAAAGAATCATTGTGTTGAGGTTTATATTTTTTCTTTGAAACAATTAATCCTCCACACCTTTGTTTAATCCATTGCAAAAGTTTCAAATTATTATTCGCAACAGAAACAAAAGGTATTGGAGTTTCATTTTTGTGATGCTTCATAAGCGTCACCGTGCCTTCACCATCAACAATTCCTGCTATGTAAGCTTTCTCAAGCTCTACCAACGGTATCACCTCCTATCACTCCTAATTAGAGAAAAGATAAGAGAACAGTTCTGTTTTCTCATACTAGAAAAAAAGAAATGCCCCTTTTCATTTTTACTTGTCGCATAAATTTGGTGGAGGTGGGCGGATCGAACCGCCGTCCCTAAGCAATCAAATAAAAGCCGCTACATGCTTAGCCAGATAATTTGTCTTAGCCTTGCAACTTCTACCAGGCAGGATTTGCAAAGCGCAGCCTTTTCGATTTCATCCCGGCTTGGAAGGCTAACCGCCGAGACTATCCTACCAAGGCCCTAATCCATCCCGTAGGCTGGACGGTTAGAGGCTGCTCTAACTTAGTTAAAGCAGACTGTTGGGATAAACATCGGTCTTGCCCCAAAGGACAATCCCAATGCCGGCCCTAAACGTGACACTGTCGTGTTTGCGTTTGAATTGTGCACGGGTTATTAACGCGGCTAACCATGCGTCCGCGACATGCTGCTCTTATCCGACTATCTCAAGTCGAACCCTTTCACCCCCAAATTTTCAAATAACAATATTCTAAAAAACTCTTTACCCTCTTCTATTTTTTACTACCCTGCGCATTTCACGATCTATTTCTCTGCGCTTGATACTTTGGCGCTTATCATAAAATTTCTTACCTTTACCAAGCGCCAATTCCACTTTTACAAAACCCCGGTCATTAAAATAGATCTTTAACGGAACTAAGGTCAGGCCTTTTTGGGTAAGTTTACCGATGAACTTCTGAATTTGCCCCTTATGCAAAAGAAGTTTCCGGGCCCGATCCGGATCTACGTTTAAGTAACTGGCCTCTGTATAATGACTGATATGGGCGTTATATAAAAAAATCTCACTACCTTCAGGACGGGCGAAGCTATCATCCAGGGTAATTTTACCGGCGCGCAGAGATTTTACTTCAGAGCCCTTAAGCTCGATACCACTCTCAATAGACTCCAAGACCTCATAATCCCTGTAGGCCTTACGGTTAGTGACAATAATTTTACTCATTTTAGCACAACCAGCGATAAATATAAACCTAAAAATAACGGTATGGTAACCAAGCCGAGGATATGGCTAAAAAATACTCCTTGGCTGATTAATGCGTCTTGGCGGTTATAGCGGCGAATAATTACCGATAAAGAAGTTGCCGAAGGCATCGCCAATTGCATTACGATCAGGAAACCAAATAACTGCGGCAAGCCCAGTTTAAGCACAATCCACAGACCCAATGCCGGTAAAATAATCAACTTGCCTAAAAGAAAGAATGACATCGCCTTATAATTAATGTTCTTCAGTTGCACTAAAGCAACATTACCGCCGACGACAATCAAAGCCAAAGGCAGAGTACAATTACCCACCATCTGAATAGGCTTAAATATGGTGGCCGGTATAAATTTATTTAAACCCAAAGCAATCAGAGCAAGAGTTGCTAAATTCGCGATTACCGGAGGGCTAAAAATATGCCCTAGCTTAAACCTTGATTCTTGATCAAAGGTGAGCATATATATTCCCAATGACCAGGCCACCAGATCAAAACCAAGCAGAAACAGAAAGATATAAATAAAAATATTATTCATTTGTTGCCCTGAAAATATGGCGGCAACCATCGCCAAAGGAAGATATCCGGAGTTCTGAAATCCTACCAGGCTTAAAAATTGCAGCTTGTTATCTTTTAATTTTATAAGCTTAAGCAGGCAGAAGCCTACGGTCAGTCCGGCTGTGGTAATTAAAAAACTGGTCAACGGAAAAATCCACCAGTTCGGAAAAAGGCTAAAGCTAAAATTCTGCAACAGCTGGGTAAAAATTAAGGCCGGAAAAACAATCTGAATCACCAGCCGGCTTAAAGCATCAAGGCCGGGGTGAGAAAGTATATTTTTCTTTACCAAAACATAACCCAAGGCCCCCAAAATGAATATCTGGGCCATAGCCAATCCGGTAATTTTAAAATGTTCTAAAAACATAATTTGCCTTTCATTTAATCTGTTATTATAACAGCAAAAAAACTCCGCCGCAATTCATTTATACAAAAGTACAAAAGGTACAAAAGGGGACGTCCCAAAAAGGGACACCCTTGAAAAAGGGTGTCCCCTAACAGGACGTCCCTACTTTAGAGTAGTTATGATTGACAGGATTACGGGGCTAAGATATACTTAAGAATAATTTTGCGGAGGTGGTGGAATGGCAGACACGCAGGTCTCAGAAGCCTGTGCCGCAAGGTGTGAGGGTTCAACTCCCTCCCTCCGCACCATTAAAATATATCTTGGAAATTAAACGAAATCTACGGCTGGTCCGATTTAGATTTTATTGCTTTTTCTATTGTCTTAATAAGCTTGGCATCGTCGACAGGCTTAACAAGATAATCAGTAATCCCGAATCTAAAAGCCTTAAGCTTATCCGTACTTTTATCTAATCCCGAAATTACGATTATCGGAATCGTTGCGCCGATAGAATCATTATTAAGCATGGCGCAGGCATCTAACCCGCCGATACCCGGCATGAGCAAGTCTAATAAGATAACATCGGGTTTAAAGATATGAATGCGTTCGATTATGTCTTTTGCTTCAGTGATGGCCATAACTTCATAACCGGCAGAAGCCTCAAGGCGCATTTTAAGCATTGAAGCAAAATCCTCTTCATCATCAATAATTATTATTTTCTTCTTCAAGAAAATCCTCCCTCTTGATCTAAATATACCACTAATCCCTGCTGATTCAAAAAGCTATTAACGACACTATTGCTTATGCGGCTGCTGTTCGATATTAATATAATCATCGAAACTGATCGGTTCTCCTAACTCCTGTTTGACCACCCTAATTCGGTCAGGAACATAGGGGTGTGTTTTAAAATATGACTTCTCCTGAAGCGGCATTCTACGGTTGATATCCTGCAGCTTGATTAAAAAAGTGATCATCGCATGCGGATCATATCCTGCTAATTTAGCGTAACGGGCACCTAATTGATCTGCCAGAAGCTCATCCTCCCGGCTATAGCCAAGAAGGAATTGAGTAAAAGCAACATCGGCAGCCGTGCCTACTTCTCCTGTTCCCGGAGCAGGGGCCACAGCTACTAATAATCTTAATATAGAAAAACTTTGCATGGCCTGAAGTTTTTTGATGCTATGCCGGGCAACGATATGGCCAATTTCGTGCGCCAGAATACACGCCAGCTCATCATCATTGTCAACTTTATCCAGTAATCCGGTATTTACATAGACATAGCCTCCGGGTAAAGAAACGGCATTTACCGTGTCCTCTTCTAAAACCTGAAAATGATAATCGATCTCTTTTCTGTCGCTCACCAAGGCTATTTTTTTACCGATATCTTCAACGCGTTTTTTTTGCAAAGGGTCATTGGTAAATTTTAACTCTTTCTCCACCTGACGGTTTATCGACTGGCCCATAATTACTTCTTTATCGGTGTTATAGTAGTATTTCTCCTCTTGTTTAGTGGCCAGATTATATTCGGTAGAACAGCCGCAAAGCACCAGAACAAAACAAATGATCGAAAACAGCCCGAGCTTTTTAAAAATATGGTAGAGTTTCCGTAAAGGCAGGCCGACAACATTATAAAAACATCCGTCGATCCTCTTGATAAAAAATGCCCCTTTGCCCTGAATATCAAAACTTCCCGCCTTATCCATTGGAGAGACTTTTTTAAAATAACTACTGATTTGGCGATCCTTTAATGGATCCATATAAACTTTTGTTTTTTCATAATCAATCACGGTTTTTTCTTTGCCTTTTTCTTTTTTGATCACAGCCAGCCCGGTATAAAGTGACTGCGGGCCGCTTGATAGTTTTTTAAGCATACGACGAGCGTCTTGGATATTTTTTGGCTTGCCGAATATCTTTCCCTTCTGCACACAAATAGTATCTGCGGCAATAACCAGGCCTTCTTTTATCTTGAAAGCAACTTCTTGGGCTTTATTACGCGCGTTGAACTTAACCAATTGCGCATAAGATAGATTTCCTCGCTTACTCTGTTCCTTAACTTTAGAAGGAAAAACTTTAAACTTCAGGCCGAATTGCTCTAATAATTTTTTTCTGGCTTTAGATTTCGAGGCTAAGTATATTTTCATCCTATAACCTGCTTAATTGGCGGCAAGGCTTGCCGCCAATTAACTCGTCGCTGCACTTTCACCGGCCAAATATCCCGTGGAGAATGCAGCCTGAAGATTAAACCCGCCCGTATCTGCGTCGATATCGATCATCTCTCCGCAAAAATATAACCCTTTAATCCGGCGCGACTCCATCGTACGTGGGTTTATCTCCTTTAAACTCACTCCGCCGCGGGTAACCATCCCTTCTTCAATCGGACGAGTCCCTGAAATCTCCATGCGGAAACCTTTAAGCAGAGAAATAATCTTCTGTCTCTCTTCTTGAGTAATCTGGCTGCATTTCTTAAGTGGCTCAATTCCGGTAACGGTTGTAAAAACTTTAATTAAACGCAACGGCAACAACTCTTTGAGCATATTCTGAATAATTTTTTTAGAATTTAATTTAAACTCTCTAAGTAGCCTGGCGTCTAACTGTTCGATAGATAGTGCCGGTTTTAGATCTAGATCCACATAAACTTTTTTACCCGGCACCAACAAATCACCTACTTTACCGCTTAAAGAGATTACCAGCGGCCCGGATATACCGGTTGAGGTAAAGACTAACTCCCCTATTTCAGAAATTACCTGTATTTTACCGTCGGAAAACTTCAATCTAATATTCCGCAGTGTCAGGCCTTCTAATTTTTTAAGATAACTTTGTTTTACATCCAACGGAACTAACCCGGCTTTTAAATGCACGATGCTATGTCCGAATTTTTTAGCAAGATTAATTACTGATGCATCACTACCGGTAAATTTATAGCTTGCCCCTCCGCCGGCTAAAATTACTCTGTCGGCTAAAATATCCTTGCCGTCTTCGAGGCGCACCCCCCTGACTTTACTATTGGCAACTAAAAGATCGGCGACCTTGCTTTTATAAATAATCTCAACTTTAAGCTTTTCCAATTCCTTTTTTAATACCTCCAGCACTCCGCTTGAACGGTCGCTCTGAGGGAATACCCGCATTTGGCGTTCGACTTTTAATTTTAAGCCACGCTCCTCAAAAAAAGAGATCAGCTCCGGGCTGAAGAATTTCTTAAAAGCATCTCTTAAGAAATCGCCGTTAGAAAAACGTTTCAAGAATAATTGGAGGTCTTCAGTATTGGTAAGATTGCAGCGGCCCTTGCCGCTAAGGAGGAGTTTGTTACCTAAAATACTTTTCCCTTCAAGCAGAACTACATCCGGGCCGATAGTTTTTGCGCGAATTGCGGCCATCATTCCTGAGGGTCCAGCACCGACGACTATAATTTTTATTTTTTTCACAAGCATACCTAGAGGCCGAAATCCGCAATCTTAAAGATTGACTCTAACTTTAAACCTGCTTTAGCTAAATTCTCAGCAGCCCCTTGGTTGCGGTCGATAATTACGATTGCTTTCTCGGCAACTACTCCGATTTTATCTAATGCCTGCTTGGCTTCCAGGATAGATGATCCGCTAGTAGCTACGTCATCGATAAGAATTACCCGGTCACCTTTTTTAAGCAGCGGCCCCTCTATCTGCCTTTGCGTTCCATGCTCTTTAACCTGCTTACGCACGATAAATGTTTTAATCGGCTGCTGATTAATATGGCTTAGGGCAGCCAGGGCTCCGGCGATCGGATCAGCTCCCAAAGTCGGTCCGCCGATAGCATCCAAACCCTCGCCTTTAACCATATCCAAGATTATACCAGCCACCAGATAAGCACCTTCCGGGGTCAGCGTAATTACGCGGCCATCAAGATAATAATTACTTTCCTGGCCCGAAGAAAGCACAAATTTACCTCTTTTTAAGGCCTCTTTATTTAATAATTCAAATAGTTTTTCTTTTAATTGTTTGCGGCTTAGGCTTTCCATGGCCTTATTCTACTATCGGGGAAGCTGGCTGTCAATTACTTTGACAAAGCTAGTTTTCATTGTTATTATAGCTTTATGTTATCCGGTCTGCTTCAAGGCTTAAAAAATTTAATTTATCCCAATTACTGCCTTACCTGCGGGAACATGGTAGAAAAAACTCAAAGGCAAGATCCGATTTGCGCTGCCTGCCAGATAAAGATCCAAAAAAATCTACCCCCCTTTTGTGCAACCTGCGGCAGGCATCTAAATGAAGAAGCAATCCGGAACAATAGTTGTCCGCACTGTTTAAACGAAAAATTTTATTTTGACCGGGCATTTAGCCCCTGCACTTACACGGGAATAACAAAAAAATTGATCCATGAATTCAAATATAATGGTAAAGATTATCTCAAGAAACCCCTGGGAGCTATGATGAATACCTTCATCCAGGAGTACCGGCTGCCGATCGAACATCTTGATTTTATTGTCCCTGTGCCACTGCATAAAAGCCGTCAGAGAGAAAGAGAATTTAACCAGGCCCAACTTTTAGGCCAACAGGTAGCGAATGAATTTAATAAAAATATTTTAAGCCACATACTCATCCGCAGTAAAGCGACTAAAACTCAAACCGAACTAACTCAGGAAGAACGCCGCCGCAACGTTGAAGGCAGTTTTTTGGTCACTAAACCGGATTTAATTAAGGACGCAAATTTGCTACTGATTGACGATGTATTAACTACCGGGGCCACCTCAAGCGAAGCGGCTAAAAGCTTAAAAAACGCCGGGGCAAGAAGGGTGCTCTTAATGACCTTGGCTAACTAAAATGAAAATACTACGTAATTATATCTTAAGGGAATTTGCCGGCCCGTTTTTCTTATGCCTCGGAGTATTGACATTCGTCATGGTTTTAATCGGCAACTTAAAACGCATTGCCGACTTAGTCATCAATAAGGGAGTAGATATATTCAGCGTTATTCAGATTTTTATCTACCTTGTCCCTTACATCGTTACCTATACATTACCCATTTCAATACTGGTGGCAATCTTGCTTGCTTTAGGAAGATTATCCGGAGATAACGAGATAATCGCCATACGCACAAGCGGAATAAATTTGTTCAAATTAATCCTGCCTTTACTAACAATCAGCCTGGCTTTAAGCTTAGCTTTGGCAGCTTTTAATGACCAGGCTGCCTCATACGCACATTTTGCTTACCGCAGAGTTTTACAGGAAATGGGGGTCAAAAATCCTACCGCTGCCTTTGAAGAAGGCGTATTCATCGACTCCTTTAAAAAGTATATTCTCTTTATTTATCATGTAGACCAGAAAAAAAATCGCCTCAACAATATCCGCATCTATGAACCTCAAGGAGAAGGCAGGCCCACGCGCGTCATCGTGGCTAAAGCGGGAGAATTTATCACTGTGCCGGGTGAAAATATTGTAAAATTAAAACTTATCGACGGAACCAGTGATGAGCCGGACCCGGAGCACCCAACTAATTTTTACAAACTTAATTTCCGCACTTACTTTATGAATCTGGACATAACTCAAATGCAGGATAAGGTGGTTGAAAAAAAATACAAAGAGATGACGATCAAAGAATTAAAAGTTGAGGCTAAAAAACTAAAAAGTGAAGGCATCAACCCGGCTCCACTAATCACCAAGATCCATGAAAAATTAGCGCTGGCATTCTCTTGTTTTGTATTTATGTTCCTGGGTTCATCTTTGGGAATTATTACCCGCAGGCGGGAAAAATCTATTAATATCGGAATTGCCGTATTGATCATTGTTTGCTATTATCCTTTATATATCGGAATGGTGGCCCTGGCGATGGAAGGAGTCCTGCCGGCCTCCCTTGCCTGCTGGACACCGAATATTATCTTTACCGCTATCGCAGGATATTTAACCTATAAACTATGCGCATCCTAGACCGTTATATCCTAAAATCAATCATCTCCATATTTATTTCCTGCATTTTTGTTTTCTTATTTCTCTACATCGTTATTGACCTGCTTTCAAATTTAGATGAAATATTAAAACATCAGGCTACCTTCGCACTTTTAATACGTTACTATCTTTCATATTTACCGATTATGTTCGTGCAGGTCTCCCCTTTTGCCTGTCTCTTAAGTACGGTTTATACATTCGGAAAGCTTAATCATAATAATGAGATAATTGCCATGCGCTCAAGCGGAATGAGCATATTTGATATCACCAGAGATGCATTAATTTTCGGCTTACTGATCAGTTTAGTCGTATTTTGGGTAGGTGACAGATTTGTCCCCCCGGCTTCGGTGGAGAACCAGAAAATTAAAGCCCAGATAGAAGGAAATTCACTAAAGGGTAAACTAAGGGTGCCCGATGAAATTATTAATCTTTCGATGTACGGTTTAAGAAATAGGCTATTTTTTATCAATAAATACTCGCCCGGCAGTAAAACTATGGAAGGAATAACGATTTTAGAGCATGATCAGCATCAGAATCTTACTAAAAAAATCATGGCCGACAAAGGAATATACCAGGATGGATTATGGAGATTCTTCCACACGATTACTTATAATTTTAATCAGTATGGGCAGATCCTCGATGAACCGCTTTATATGGAAGAAGAGATTATGAATATATCCGAGACCCCCGAAGACCTGGCCGCTTTAAGACAAAAGCCGGAACAAATGAGTATACACCAAATGCAAAATTATATCTGGAGGCTTTCTAAAAGCGGAGCCACAAGGGTAATCCATAATTTAAAGATAGACCTCTATCAGCGTTTTGCTTCCCCGTTTACAAGCATAATCATCATACTTTTGGGAATTCCTTTTGCGCTTCTCATGCGTAAGCGTGCCACAGGAATGGCGGCAATCGGAGTTTCCATCAGCGTGGGATTTCTCTACTACGTCTTAGATGCAGTCTTCCTGGCAGTCGGCAAGTCCGGATTGCTCATGCCGTCTCTGGCTGCATCATTAAGCCACATCATCGTCTTATCCAGCAGCCTCTACCTTATCTCTAGGCTACCCTAAAAATAGTTTTTTATTGAATGTAAATTCGGGGGATGCGGCTGCCTAAACCGCAGACGATCTCATAGGAAATAGTGCCGGATAAACCCGCAAGCTCTTCAGCAGTAACCTTCTGCGATCCTTGGGTACCGATTAAAACAACTTCCTCGCCGATTTTTGGCTTAAAATTTCCTACATCGGCCATGATCTGGTCCATACAAACCCGTCCGGCAATACGGAATCGCCTACCTCTGATCAAAAGAGGCGCTAGATTAGAAAGATTACGCGGATAACCGTCGCCGTAACCGATAGGTAAAGTAATGATATTACCCGGCCGCTTAGTTATGTACGTACAGCCGTAACTTATGCTAGTTCCCTTACCGACCCGCTTAACAAAAACAACGCGCGTTTTTAAACTTAAAACCGGTTTTAATTTTATCTTCAAACTACTTCTAGGATATAACCCATAAATTACCAGCCCCGGCCTGACCATCGTAAAATGGCTGTGTTGATAGTCGATCAACCCGATACTGTTGGCAGCATGTACCAGAGGAATAACTATACCCTCCTTCCTTAGATCGCTGACCAGTTTATTAAATAAATTGATTTGATAATCAGTAAATTTGCGGTTAAGATCCGCAAAGGCAAAATGCGTAAAGATGCCTTCGATTTTGATATGGTTAAGTTTATGTATATTTCTTACTAAAGCAAGCGCTTCATTATGCAGGACCCCGATCCTGCCCATTCCGGTATCCACTTTGATGTGTAAGGCGATTGTCTTCTTCAATTTGGCCGCTTTAGAGTTAATTGCAGAAGCCAACTCTTGATCGCAGACAGTCGGAGTAAGCTGATAGGTAAAAAGCGCCGGGATGCCTTTTTTAAGGATCAAGCCAAGAAGCAAAATCGGAACCCTTATTCCGGATTTTCTTAATTTAATCCCCTCGTCGATCGAGGCGACCCCCAGGTAATCCACCCCGGATAAACATAATCTTTTTGAAACCGCAATCAAACCGTGGCCATAAGCATCGGCCTTGACGGTAACCAGAATTTTTACCTTAGGCTTAAGCAGGGATTTAACCTGTTTAAAATTATGCTCCAAATTTTTTAGGTTAATCTGGGCCCAGGTGGGCCGATAACCTATTTTGTTTTTATCTGGCATTCTTTTGGGTATAAATAAATTGGTTTTACTTGAGATGCAAAATAAAATTGTTTAGATTTAATTTTTATAAGAACTGCATCCATAAGATTATGCGCTTTAAGCGGCCAATAATCCTTATCTAAAAGAGTTGCGCCTTTTATGCGGGATAATATTTTATCCCCGTACAAAGATAGGGCATCTCCTAAAACAAGTGGTTTAGTAGCGCTAAATTTTTTTAAGAATTCTTCTAAGTTCAAAAGCAAATATCCACTTTTACGCTTCAAGAGCCCCTTTTCATATTTATAAGCGCTACAATAAATCAGCCCGCGCCTGGCATCAAGAGCAGTAACAATCAAGCGGTTGGTCAGGCCGGCATTTTTGGCTAAAATATCCAGTGAGGATATCCCGACAACCGGTTTGTTTCTTACAATACTTAACCCTTTTATCGTCGCTGCTCCAATGCGCATGCCGGTAAAAGACCCCGGTCCAAGGCCACAGGCAAAATAATCGATATCGGCTATTTTTAATCCCAGCGCCGAAACCACCCTTTGGATTGTCGGTGCCAGCAACTCTGAAAGATGCCTTCCCACCTCAAGATTATATTCATAAGACTTCCCGTCTACATCAACACCTAGACAAAGAAATTTAGTAGTCGTATCAATGCCGAGTATTTTCATGAATTTTATTCAATAGCTCCTTATGCTTCTTACCTTTGGCAATGAACTTTAAATGCCTTTTATCCCCGGGCTTTGTAGACAGCTTAATCTTTAAAAATTCGCGTGGCTTGAGGAATTTTAACCGCTCGGGCCATTCGATGATTGTTACAGCTGGCGAATAAAAATATTCTTCATAGCCAAGAGAAAAAATATCTTCGATGGTTCTAAGCCGGTAGAAATCAAAATGCTGCAGCAGATGTTTACCCTGGTGCAGGCGTAACAAAACAAAGGTCGGGCTGATCACATTATTCTTATTAATCCCCAGCCCCTGAGCGATTCCTTTGGCTAAAACAGTTTTACCTGCGCCAAGAGAGCCGGATAGAAGGATAATCTCGCCTCCGCGAAGATTACGCGCAATAAGCCTGCCGATCTTTAAGGTCTGATTAACTGATCTGGATAATTTTTCCATTTAAAAATGCCCGTACCCGGCCTTATCGGAGAAGCCGGTACGCGCCTCTGCGCAGTACCCTTGATTGAGAAGTTTAGAATATTTATTTTTAAAATTAACCAGCCTTAAGCCGAATGATTTCGGCATAATCTCACCGATAACTCTGAAACGGTATTTAGAGCTCTTAATAATTTTATTAGCCTGGTCGCGCGAGGCGCTAAATAACAGCTCAAACTCCTCACCGGAACAAAGCGCATCCTCCGGATTATCTGCCTGAGCGCTCAGAGGAATAAGGCTTTCATAAATAACCGCCCCCACCGAGCTCTGCTTTAGAATATGCCCTAAATCCTGAAGCAGGCCGTCGGAAACATCAATCATCGCATTAATCTTAAAATGATCCGCCAAAAACCGGGATTCTTTGATGCGAGGAGTGAATTTTAAATGCTTGCCTTTAATGGACTCTCCAAACTCACCGGTAACCATAATTAAATCGCCGATTTTAGCGCCTTGGCGTAAGCAAAGCTTGCTTTTTTCAACCATGCCCAGCATACTCACATTAATAATCAACTCGTTAGCCGCGCTAATATCCCCCCCGACAATATTGATATTAAATTTTTTTGCCAAATCAAATATGCCTTTGGCTAATCGGTCAATTTGATTAACCTGCATATTCTTTGGCAGGCCCAGGGCAACTACTGCCTGCTGCGGGATACCTGCGCAGGCGGCAATATCGCTGATTGAGATGCCCAGAGATTTCCTGCCGACCAGCCAAAGATCCGTATTCTTTTTAAAATCTATCCCCTCAATGATCATATCCGTAGTAAATAACTGATAATTAAGCCGGTCCCATTTTAAAACCGCACAGTCATCTCCGCTGCCTTTAATTACCGAAGAGTCGTTTTTAATCTTCTTCTGGAATCTTTTAATTAAACCAAACTCGCCGATCTCATTTAAACGCATTTATCGCTCCGAAGAATTCTACGGATATTTTTAAAGAATGGCCTGCGAATAATTCCGTAATCTGTAATAATGCCGCTGATTAATTGCTGCGGGGTAACGTCAAAAGCAGGATTTAATACTTTAACCCCCTTGGGCGCGGTATCTTTCTTTAATAAAATCTGGGCTACTTCCTCTCTCTTGCGCATTTCAATTTCAATACCCCGGCCATCTTTAATCTTTAGGTCAAAAGTGCTTTTGGGCGCCGCGATATAAAATGGAATTTTATGATACTTAGCTAAAATTGCTAAATTAAAAGTGCCGATCTTATTGGCCGAATCGCCGTTTGAGGCAATCCGGTCTGCTCCGGCAATTACGGCATTTATTTTTCCGTTACTCATAAGGTGTGCTGCAGTATTATCGGCGATCATCGTTACATCTACGCCTTGCTGATACAGCTCCCAGGCAGATAAGCGGGCGCCTTGCAAAAGCGGCCGGGTTTCGCAGGAGAAAACTTTTATTTTTTTACCTTGTTGGCAAGCGGAATAAATAACTCCCAAGGCAGTGCCGTAATCGATAGTTGCCAGGATCCCGGCATTACAGATTGTCAAAATCTGATTTTTATTTTTTAGCAATTTTGCCCCATAATTGCCTAGCTTACGGCAAGAAGCCATATCCTCCTGCATGATCTTCTGCGTTTCAGTAAAAATAATCTGCTTGATCTTGGCCACAGGTTTATTTTTATTCTCTAAAGCAACCCCGCATATCCTTTCAATACCCCAGAATAAGTTTCTGGCTGTCGGACGGGAAGAAGCAATATATTCTGCTACCGCCTTTAATTTTAAACTGAATCCAGGCCAATCAGAACCCGGATAATCTTTTACTCCTAAATACATTCCCAAGCCGGCAGCTGCCCCCAGTGCCGGAGCTCCCCGGACTTTTAGCTCTTTGATCGCCTGCCATAAACTTTTCAGGTTATCAATATCAAGGTAAACAAACTTACACGGTAATTTAGTCTGATCAATCAACCTGATCTTATTATTCTTCCAATCTATAGTTCTAATCTTCATCATAACCCCATAAGCTTAGCTAAAAAACTCTTTTTCACCTTAATCGCTGCTTCCGGACAGGTTTCCTGACAACAGAAACAGGCAATACATTTTTTATAATTGAAAAATATGCCGTTATTCTTAAGAGCGATACATTGATGCGGACAGATCTTTTCACATTGGCCACAAAGAATACATTTTGACTTTAGACAATAAGGATAATATCTGATCAAAGACTTAAGCATTGTTTTAACCGGCAGGGGTAACTTTCTTCTGGCATTGTAGGTTGTCGGCAGGATAAACGGGGCGATATTTAATTTATCGATGTTCTCTCCTTTTATTTCAATCCGGTTTATCTGAGCTTCCCCCAAACCACGCAGCGCCGCTTCTTTAGTAGACAAAACCTCCTGATTAGTTATCCCCATGATCTTAGCCATCACCGTATCTAATGCCACGCAATCAGAACCAGCCAATAAAAGATTAAGTTGACGGGCCTTCCCGCTAGTCCCCGGACCCTCTCCCTCCATGGCTAATATTCCGTCGATAATCGTCAAAGCCGGCTTGGCCTCTTGATAGATATCTACAAGTATATTGGCAAATTCTTGAGCCTCAAAATAATTTTTATGCAGTTCCATTTTATAGGTTCCGGAGACCAAACCAAAAAGATTTTTAATTGCTCCGGTGAGCAAAGTAAGTTCATGGGTTTTAAATTTAGGCAGGCTGATTAAATAGTCGCATTCATCAAGCAAAACTGTAAGGGGAAATTTGGCGCGCATCCTGCGTTTATCAAGAATAACCAGCCTAACCTCTTCTTCTTGGCAAACCTTCTTCATGCCCGTAATGTTATAAACCTCATCTACGTTTTCTGCGTACTTCGCCCAGGCAGCCGGCCCGTCTCCAACGGTAACCTTGCAATTTATTTCCTTTAACATCTGAATTACCGCCCGGACAACCTCCGGGTGAGTCGTAATAGCACACTCCGGCCCCTTAGACATCAAAAGATTCGGTTTAACTAATACTGACGAGCCCGGCTTGATGAAAGCCGTGAGGCCGCCTAAAAAATTCACCGTATTCCTGACTGCCTGCCCAACGGCTTTGGGCTCATAACTATCACATTTAATTACGGAAACCTGAGCGCTCATTCTAAATTAAAAAATTCCTTGGCATTTTGAGTTGTCCTATCCGCTATCTGGCTAAAACTAACACCTTTTATTCGGCTGACTTCTTCAGCCAGTAATTTTATCTGCAGCGGCTCATTACGTTTACCCCGGAATCCTTCCGGAGACAGATACGGAGCGTCGGTTTCCAGCATCAATCTGTTAAGCGGAGTTAAAGCAACCATATCTCTTAAGCCTTGAGCTTTTTTATAGGTAATATTACAGGTAAAAGAAATAAAAAATCCGCACTCTAAACAATCTTGTAAAAAATCCGCATCCCCGGAAAAACAATGCACTACCGCAGGCAAAGGCAGAGCAGCTTTTAAAATCTGCATAACCTGGGCCTCAGCCTGACGGCTGTGTATCACTAGTGGCAGCTTTAACTCTTTGGCTAACTCAATCTGTTTAATAAATGCCTGTTTCTGATTTTGCTGACTGGATAAATTACGGTAATAATCCAGCCCGGTTTCACCGATTGCCACCACCTTATTCTTTTGCGCCAGGATCTTTAATTGATTCTCTGCCTGGATATCAAAGCTATCGGCATCATGCGGGTGCACTCCCACCGTAGCATACACCTGGCTGTATTTTTGCGCTAATGAACAGGAATTACTCGATGACTCCAAAGTAGAGCCAATATTTATAAAATTGGTTACGCCTGCCTGGATTGCCCGCTGGATGACCTCATCGCGGTCCGGCTCAAATGGAGGAAAATCAAGATGACAATGGGTATCAATTAGCATAAAAACAAAATTTATTTTTTCTTGGTCTCAATACGCGGAAATAAAGGAGCGTCTTTTTTAATCTCTTGGCCGCCTAATTGCAAAATGATCGAGTCTGCGGTTTTGGGCATGAAAGGCGCAATCTGGATTCCGATTTTTCTAATCGCCTCCGCTAATAAACCGATAAAATCTTTGAGCGGCTTATCCTTTTTTTCTTTTACCAGATTCCAGGGCTTAATCTCTTCAACATATTTATTAGTTATAGCAATGACCTCCCAGATCTTTCCCAGCGCCAGGCTAAAATCATTTCCCCATTCAAGCGACAAAGCAACTTCCCGGTGCAGATCTTTTATCTTAGATTTTATATTTTCACCACTGGCATCATACGGAGTTTCATAGACATCAACTTGGGGGATCTTACCCGCATAATATTTCTCAATCATAGTAAGTGTACGGTAGATCAGGTTGCCCAAATCATTAGCCAGATCACCATTAAATCTTTTAATTATGCTATCTTGCGAAAAATTACCGTCTAAGCCAAACGGCACATCGCGCAGAAGAAAATACCGGTAGACATCTATACCGAATTTATCGATGACCTCAGCCGGATTAACCACATTGCCGCGCGATTTAGACATTTTATCCTGCTCAAACATCCACCAGCCATGGGCAAATATCGTATCCGGTTGCCGGATACCTAAAGCCTCTAACATAATCGGCCAGTAAACTGCATGATGCCTTAAAATATCTTTGCCTACTAACTGTACAACTTTCACATCTTTATCCCACCAGTCAGAGTGGTAAATATTCTGCGCGTCAAACTGCCCAACTGCGCTGATATAATTAATTAAAGCATCAAACCAGACATAGGTAACATGCTTGGGGCTAAACGGCAGCGGAATCCCCCAGCTCAAGCGTTCGACCGGACGCGAGATACAAAGATCCTCCAATTTATTATTTTCTAAAAAACCCAAAACTTCATTTCTTCTTGCGGCAGGCTGAATATAATGAATACGCTCGGGGTTTCGCTCGGTATCTTTAATATATTTAATCAGCCAATTCTGATATTTCGATAATTTAAAAAAGAAATTGGTTTCACTGATTTTCTCTAAGAGTCGCTTACAATCCGGGCAGAGATTCTCATTAATCTGTGAAAGCGGCCAGAATGTTTCACAGGGAGTGCAATACCAGCCTTCATATTTACCCTCGTAAATATCCCCTTTGTCATATACAATCTGAAGCGCCTTTTGCACAAATTTAACATGCCTGTCTTGAGTCGTACGGATAAAATCGTTATTGGATATCTCAAGCTTTTTCCACAGATCTTTAAATTGCACAACTATTTTATCGACAAATTCCAGCGGGGCAAGGCCTGCTTCATCGGCTACTTTTTTTATCTTTTGGCCGTGTTCATCGGTGCCGGTTAAAAACCAGACATTATCTTTGCCCAGAATATTACGGTTATAGCGCGCCAGAGTATCTGCGGCGATATTGGTGTATGAGTGGCCGATATGCGGGGAGGCATTCACATAATAGATCGGAGTAGTAATATAGAATTTATTTGCCATGTATTTTATCTTGATAACTTACCTCTAAATAACCGCCCTCTTCGAGCTCAACATTGACTAAGCGTTTAAAAACATTAACATTAATAACTTTACCTTTCCCCTGCGGGGTGCCGATATGCTCCCCTTCATGCGGCAGGCCTTTAGAAAGTATCTTATAAGTTTCATATTCATAAGAGAGGCAACACATCAGTCTTCCGCATAAACCGGAAATTTTAGGAGGGTTTAAGGGCAGGCCTTCTTCTTTGGCCATTTTGATCGTTACCGGCTCAAAATCTTTCAGAAATTTTTTGCAGCAAAGCTCCCGGCCGCATGAACCATATCCGCCAAATAATCTAGCCTCATCCCGGACCCCAATTTGCCTTAATTCAATGCGCGCCTTAAACATCTTGGCCAGGTCCTTGACTAAATTACGAAAATCCACCCTGCCGTCTGAAGTAAAATAAAACAAGATTTTAGAGCGGTCAAAAGAATACTCTGCTTTTACCAATTTCATATCCAGCTTATGCTCAAGGATTTTTTTCTCGCAAACATTATATGCCTCTTTTGACTTTACCAGGTTGTCTTCGATCTGCTTTACATCGCTTTCCTTAGCCAAACGGATAATCCTCTGGGAAACGGCCTTCTCAGCTGGGCTGGTAGGGGCCTCTGCACAACAGCGGGCATGCCCCGGCAAAACAACGCTTCCATAATCTAAGCCCCGATCATGCTCGACAATCACACAGTCCCCGGCTTTTAAAATTAAGTTACCTGCCTGATAAAGTTGGACCAGGCCGGAATTTCTAAGCTGTACTAAAATCATATCACTCGACATATTGCTCCTAAGTTGTGTAGAAGTAATTTGTTATTAATATTTCTCTCTAAATACAACAAGCTTTCTGAAATAGCTGCCATGATATCATCGAGCTGTTTAAATGAAAACTTCGACAGCAGTTTTAACAGATCGTGCTTGCGGTCTAAATGTATAATCTCATTATCTGCCAATCCTGCTTTAAGCAGATAAATATCTCTAAACCAGGAAGCAAGGATATTTAAGCAGTCGTGCAGCTGATCTTTGTTTTGTTCCATTAAATTACGCTCAAGAGGCTTTGTTGAAAGCACGAAAGAATCAAATATCTTGTTTTTCTGCGTTAACCCTAAAGAATCCTTCAATTTTAAAGCCAAACCTAATCTTCCTTCAGCATAAAACCCGAGAAAATGCGCAGTCAGCTTATCCAAAGAATAATCCTTAAGCAAAACCGTTTCCAGGCCTGCCCTGGCAAGAGGATAAAATTTTATGCGCTTGCAGCGGCTAAGCACGGTCTTAATAATATTTTGAGGTTTATGCGTAATTAAAATAATCAATGCATCTTTCGGAGGCTCTTCCAGCGTCTTAAGCAAGGCATTGGCCGCATCAGGATTAAGCTTATGCGCATCATCGATAATAAAAATCTTCATTGCTCCTTCATACGGGCGAAAATTTGCTTCCCGTAAAATACCTCGGATATCATCAATCTTGATTTGCCCTTGGCCGTTTTGGATAATATGCAGATCCGGATGCACTAACTTCTCTATCTTAAGGCATGACTCGCACAGGCCGCAGGGTTTATCAACAGCTGAGCAGTTTAATTTCTGGGAGACCATTTGGGCAACCAGGCGCTTGCCGATCCCTTCCGGGCCGCTAAAAATAAAACCACCGGAAAAGCTATTTGCCTCTATATAAGAATTAATTATACTGACGGGCTTATCATGGCCTAGAATATCAGCAAAGCGCATTTACAATCTCCCTGACCTTAGCTTGAGTTCTTACTTTATTCTCCTCGACCTTAACTATTTTAATTCTGCGCGGTTCTTTTCTGGCCAAAGCAAGATAACCTCTCCTTACTTTTTCATGATAACCGATAGAACGTTGCTCAATACGATCTTTACAACTATGCCGGTACTTAAGCCCACTTACAACAGGCAGATCTAAAAAAATAGTTAAATCCGGATTAATTCCTTGGGTGGCAAAATTGCCGATAGATTTAATCAACTTTATATCTACACCTAATCCATAACCCTGATAGGCGATAGTAGAATCCATAAACCGGTCACAAACTACAATTTTGCCTGCCAAAAGCGCAGGCCTGATAATTTCCTCAACCACCTGAGCGCGGGCAGCCATGTAAAGCAATGTTTCGGCTTCCGGAGATATTTTATTTTTAGGATTAAGCAAGATCTCTCTAATCAGCTCACTTACTTTTACGCCGCCGGGTTCGCGAAGATAAATTACTTTTTTCCCTTTGACTTTAAGATAATCAAAAAGCATTCTTGACTGCGTGCTCTTGCCGCAGCCCTCGGACCCTTCAAATGTAATAAACTTGCCCTTCATGTGTTTTCTCTTTAAATTTATTTATAAATACCTATTTTTATTTTAGATAAATCATATTTCTTCATACAATTCTCGCATAATTGAAAGACAGCTATTGTATCTAATATTTCAATCTCATTATTTACTTCCTTCTCTTCCCGCGCATCAATGACATAGTATGGATCAGTTCCCAGCCTTAGCCCACAGCTAGAACATTTAGCTAAATCGTTACGCTCAAAACTATCAACAGGATTATAAATATTATCTACTCTGGAAAAAATAAGCATTTTATCTATAAGGTCACATTTCTTAGCACATTCCTCACATAATCTAAGCAAAATTTTGACATCAATATCATTAGAAGTTCCACTATTATCGTATCTAAACTTTCCGAGATAAAGAGCTCTATATAAAACATCTTTCCCAATATTAATATTGCATTTCTGACAGTTATTCTCTTTTAGCATACTAAAATCACTAATATCACAATAATCTATGTTCTTACTATTCGCAAAAAGCTGTTTAGAAATAAAAAATAGCATTATAAATATTAAAATAACAAAAATAATCATACTTCTTAATATCATTATAACTTCCTTCTCCAGGTCGTACTGTCTTTAGTATCCTCGAGAATTACACCTGCTTCTTCCAGCCCTTTTCTGATTTGATCTGCAAGCACATAATCTTTAGATTTCTTCGCCTGGACCCTGTCCTGAATTCTAGATTTGATTTCATCGTCACTAATTCCTGTAGCTGTTTTTACGGTTTCAAACTTAATACCTAAAACCTTAAACATCTCTTTTAATAAACTAGCTGCGCTGGTGACAAAATTTGCTCTTTCAATATTTTTATTCGCCAAATTCACCAACTCAAAAACACAAGCCAGTGCTTCCGGGGTATTAAAATCATCATCTAGAGAAGAAATAAATTTATCTTTTAATTGCGCTATTTCATCCGGAATATCTTTTGAAGAAACTGTCGCAAGTCCGGGTTTAGCCGCCTTGGCCTTATCCATAAAAATACTGATCCTCTGTAGTGCCTGCTTAGTCTCCTCTATCTTTGCATCGTTATAATCCATAGGATGAGCATAGTGCGCAGACAAAAAGAATAACTTCAATAGATCGGAATTTTTGTATTTAGCCATAAAATCGCTAATCGTCACAAAATTACCTAGAGACTTTGACATTTTCTGACCATTAATCGTCAGCAAACCGTGATGAATCCAGTATTTGGCGAATTGCTTGCCAGTGAGCGCCTCAGCTTGGGCGATCTCATTTTCATGATGCGGAAAAATTAGATCTCTGCCTCCGGCATGTATATCGAGCGTCTCGGTTTTTAAGAATTTCTGTGACATAACCGAACACTCCATATGCCATCCCGGTCTGCCGCGGCCCCAGGGGCTGTCCCAAGACGGCTCGCCTTCCTTTGACTTTTTCCATAAGGCAAAATCAAGCGGATCATGTTTTAGTTCTGATAGCCCTATCCTTACTGCGGTTTCCATCTGGTCGATACTTTGTCCAGACAGCTTACCGTAAGAGGGGAATTTTCTCACATTAAAATATACGTCCCCGCCTGCCGCATACGCATAACCTTTATCCACTAATGCTTGTATATACTTAATCATATCCGGAATATTTTCGGTAGCGCGTGGCTCAAAATCTCCTTTTTGAATCCTTAGATTTTCTAAATCCCCGTAGTACCTATCAATATATTTTTTGATCAACTCCTGCCATGGAACTTTAAGCTCGTTAGCGCGATTAATAATCTTATCGTCAATATCGGTAATATTGCGCACGAATTTAACATCAAATCCCCTGTATTTCAGGTATCTCCTGATGATATCGAAGATAAAAAGGCTACGGGCATGCCCGATATGACTGTCGTCATAGACGGTCACCCCGCAAGTATACATCTTAACCTGCGGCCCACTTAAAGGAATAAACTCTTCTTTTTTTCTGGTGAGGGAATTATATATAGAAATGGGCATGTAAGCCACCTTATAGCTTTTATCTAACGCAATCCCTGGAGCGTAAGCAAACAGGGACAAGCGACCTTACTTCTTTTCTAAATTTTTAATTCTATCCTGTAATTCTTCGATCGACTGCATGATCGGATCCAATATGTGCACATGGTCCAGATCCACATCCATCTTTTTACCGTCCTGCTTGGTGATCCTTCCGGGGACCCCGACTACGGTAGAATTAGGCGGCACATCTTTAATGACCACCGCATTTGCTCCGATATAGGAATTATTTCCGATGGTAATGTTGCCCAGAACTTTAGCACCGGCTCCGATGACCACATTATTGCCCACTGTCGGATGGCGTTTTCCTTTAACAATCCCCGTACCGCCTAAGGTTGCGCCTTGATAAAGCAGAACATCGTCTCCGATAACAGCCGTCTCTCCGATAACCACGCCAACTCCATGATCGATAAAGAACCTTTTGCCGATTTTGGCTCCGGGATGGATCTCTATGCCGGTAATAAATCTGGCGATCTGTGAATAAAATCGTGCCAGAAAAAATAGATGTATTTGATAAAAAAAATGGGCAATACGGTAATAGATCAAAGCATGCAAACCGGAATAGAGTAAAATTATCTCAATAAAACTCTTGGCCGCAGGATCTCTGCGCTGTGCCGCCTTTATGTCTTCAGAGAAGATTACCGAAATAAGTATCAGCTTGATCAAAACAACCGCTAATAATATAATTAATATATTTATGAGAATGGAAACCATGATTAACCCTCCGCCTTAATTAGAGAAGCTATCGCATAACAGGCAATCGCCTCTTTATTTCCTACCGCCCCTAACCCTTCATTTGTTTTTGCTTTTATGTTTACCATCTCTTCTTTAACACCAAGCAGCGAGGCAATATTATCCTTCATCTGTTTTTTAAACGGTAAAATGGGCGGCTCCTGGGCAATAATCACAACATCAAGATTATTAATCTCATAACCGCTTTTATCTACTAAACCCTTAACTACTGCAAGTAGCTTGCTGCTGGCAATCCCCTGATATTTAGGATCCGTATCCGGAAAATGCTCTCCGATATCTCCGAGCGCCAATGCCCCTAATAACGCATCACCAAGCGCATGTATCAATGCATCACCGTCGGAGTGGCCAAGCAGGCCCTTAATATAAGGGATCTGCACTCCCCCTAAAAACAACGGCCTACCTTCAGTTAAACGGTGAATATCATAACCGATACCAACTTTATATTGCATCCGCGCCCCTCTTGGCAATCAGCCCTGCTAACAACAGATCCTCTTTTGTCGTAATCTTGATATTCTCATAACTTCCCTGAACCATCTTTACCCTTTTCCCTAACTTCTCAACCAGAGCAGCATCATCAGTAAAGCTTTCTTTGAGGTATTTATGATACGCTGCAAAAATTAATTCTTTTTTAAAGACTTGCGGAGTCTGTATCTCCCACAGCTTGCCTCTGTCGGCTGTTTTATCAACTAAAAAATCATTTTTTACGCTTTTAATCGTGGCTTTAACCGGTACCCCTAAAATAGCTGCGCCGGTATTTTTCGCCGCGCGAATAACTTTAGTAATAAGCTTAGCGCTGATAAACGGCCGCGCAGAATCATGAATCAATACCCAATTACTTTTCTGGCTGATCGCGCTAAGCCCTTTGGATACTGAATCCTGCCGGCGCTCCCCCCCCAGGCAGAAAGCTTTTATTTTTCTAAAAGAATACTT
>Ga0210019_1001118_pt1 | contig 29876 bp, 27 predicted proteins | sample CryGeyCG2114_020_2_FD_183969 | JGI IMG/M metagenome (GOLD analysis project Ga0210019, IMG submission 183969) | Groundwater microbial communities from aquifer - Crystal Geyser CG11_big_fil_rev_8/21/14_0.20 (SPAdes) (version 2) | ecosystem: Environmental > Aquatic > Deep subsurface > Groundwater ...
TGTTGGAGCAGATTTCCGGCGGCGATGATTATGAGCTGTTATTCACCGCAGATTGTGATGCGGTTGCGGGCTGCTATAAAATCGGCAAAATCATATCAGGGCAGGGCTTGAAACTTGATGGTAAGCTAGTCGCTCCAAAAGGTTATGTGCATAATTAACGCCGGTTATTGCGTGACATGCTATCCGGATTAAATCTGCCGACATTGCCCAAAATCTGTTCGATAACGGTTAAGTCATGTCCGGCAGTTGGCGTGGTTTCGGAGGCGAAGTCAAACACCCGCCCGTCATCCTTGTCATATAGCTCGATATTGCTAATCTGGTCGGTTTCGTCAAATGAAATTGCTAAAGTGTTTTGCTTCAATATTTCATTTTCCGAGAAAATCCGTTTTTCCTGCTGATTGGAGATATAGTACCAAACTTCCGTGCCAAAGCTGGATTTGGTTGAGGGCGAGCCGAGCAGCTTCATCACATCCTCTTTGCTGGATACGGGGGTGATTTTTTCCATGCTTGCCGGACGGACATTAATACCGTGGCTTTCTTCAATTTGTGTACAGGCAGCGATGGCAAATAAAATTACTATTGTGAAAATCTTCATAATGTATATTTATATAGCAGATTGCAGCTAGGCAAGGAAATTATATGAAAGCAGAAATTTTTGACCTAAAAGAAGATATCGGGAAGTCTTTGCAGCTTCTGAGGAGGTTTCTTTGACCCGCAAGCTAGTGAAAAGAAACTTGCCGAATTAAATCAGCAAGTTGAGGCGCCGGATTTCTGGAATAATCAGGAAGTTGCACGCAAGATTATGCAGGAGCGCGACCATCTTGAAAAATCTCTTGGTGATTTCAACGGGTTAGAGCAAGGATTGAATGATAATCTTGAGCTTATCGAGCTTGCAGAGGCCGAAAAGGATGAGGAAGTTGCCAAGGAGGCTGAAGCAGCGCTCAAAAAACTTGCCGAAAAAGCCAAGCAAATGGAGCTTGAAAGCCTGCTTTCGGGTGAAGCAGACGCGAATAATGCCTTCATCGAAATTCACCCCGGTGCAGGTGGGACAGAAAGCCATGACTGGGCGAGCATGCTATATCGTATGTATTTACGCTGGGCGGAGGATAGGGGATTCAAAACCGAAATTCTGGAGGAGCAAGCCGGCGAGGAAGCGGGTATAAAATCCGCAACTATTCGTGTTGAGGGGCATAACGCCTATGGTTGGCTCAAAACCGAAGCGGGTGTGCATCGTTTGGTAAGGATTTCGCCATTTGATTCTAATGCGCGCCGTCATACCAGCTTTGCCAGCGTATGGATTTATCCGGAAGTGGATGACGAAATTGAGATTGAAATTGATGATAAAGATTTGCGGATTGATACATATCGCGCTAGCGGGGCAGGTGGGCAGCATGTCAACAAAACCGATAGCGCTGTCAGAATGACGCATATTCCAACTGGCGTGGTGGTGCAATGCCAGAATGACAGGTCGCAAATTAAGAACCGTGCATCAGCGATGAAAATGCTCAAAGCGCGGCTTTATGAGTTGGAGTTGCAAAAGCGTGAAGAGGCGGCGCAAGTGGTGGAAGCGGGCAAAAGTGATATTGGCTGGGGGCATCAGATTCGCTCTTATGTGCTGCACCCATATCAGATGGTCAAGGATTTGCGCACAAGCTATGAGGATGGCAACGCCAAAGCGGTTTTGGATGGTAGGCTCGACCCGTTCATCAGCGCGAGCTTATCGGCAAAATTGGGTTGATTCTATATTTTGTCTGCACTTAGTGAGAGATATTGTCATTAAAGATATTGTCATTCTGGCGAAAGCCAGAATCTAGGATTCGTGAAACAGGCACTGGGTTCCGGCATAAAGCCGGAATGACATCAGTTCAAAGTGTGGTGCAAGATTGCAGTGGTTTATCTGCTATGTATAGGCTGTTCATTGCCATCCGCATCAAATATTCGGGTAACTTTGGCCTGCTTGGTTCTATATCTTTCGGCAAAGCTTCCTTCTCCTCTGCCTTCTGCTTTCAGCTCACGGAGAGCAATATTCTCCAGTTCTAGGAATGTGTCAGTTTCATATTTAAAGCGCCCGCGGTCTTCGTCCAGATCTCTGCCGATTTGGATGTTGCTTTTCATTAAATCGATAGTGCCCCTATATACTGACTTTAATTGGTCTTCGTTAGAGTTATCAAATGCCATAATTTTCATCCAAAAAGAAACTGTCAGTCTTTTCTAAGCCTCTATCAGCTCTTTGCTTTTGGTGCGGTAAATTTCGGCGGCCTGTTCGGCCAGTGATTTCACTTTTTTAGCCTTTTCTTCACCAATGGTGGCTGCTATCAGATTATATTCCAGTTCGATGAAATTTTCATCCTTGGTTATAATGGCGGATAATAAAGATGCGCCATGCTCCATCAATTCCTTTTCTTCGGGGGTTTTTTCAGGAATGTGACGATTTTTCTTATATTCTGAAAATCTGTTCCATTGCTCGGTTAGATAAGGTTTTGATTTTAGTATAGCTAATCCCATATATACCTATTTTTAATTAAAAGTTAACGAATGGTTAATAATTATCATTACCTTATTTTGCTGCTATTTTCAAGGATAAACTATACAAATTTATGTGAAACTTTTATGAAAGTGATGCTATAAGAATAAAAAATCGGGAGTTTATTATGCGTTATTTGTTTGTTATCTCATTGTTTTTATTGGCTTCGTGCCAATCCTCGCAAACGCTTGCACCGGCAGTAAGCCAGCAGGAAATTGCGCGCGAGCAGCAAATTCAGCGTGAAAGAGTTGCCGCCGCAAAGCTGGAAGAATACGAAAAAGCGCCGAAGGTGACAAAGGAAATGGAGGGTCGTTTCAAGAAATTGGCGACAAAGGTCGGTATTGCGGGGGCGGATTTATGCAAGGATATCGGCAATAATAGCTGCAATTTCGTGTTTAACCTCAAGGAAGATAAGCAGTTGAACGCATATGCGGATGGCAAAAATATATTCATCACCACTGCGATGGCGAAATTTGCCGCAAATGATGAGGAATTGGCGAATGTTATGGCGCATGAATATGCACATAACGTGATGCGCCATGTTGCCTCAACCCAGCAAAATGCGGCACTAGGTGCGATTCTGGGTGCGGCTTTGGAATATGGCTTGCAAACGCAGGGCATTTCTGCGGGCGGGAATTTGTCGCAAGCAGGCGCGCAGATGGGCGTTTTGCGCTATTCCGTTGGATTTGAAAAAGAGGCGGATTATATCGGCTTGTATATATTGGAGCGCACCGGATATAAGTCCGAAGATGCGTTGGATTTCTGGCGCAAAATGTCGCAGGCTAATGAGCAGGCGATTGATACGGGTGTGACCCATCCCACAAATCCTGAGCGTTTTGTTGCCATGAAAAAGACAATTGAGGAAATTGAAGCAAAACGCCGCAATAAACAACCTCTCATCCCGAATTTTAAAAAGAAAGATTAGGTTCAATACCCATCCGGTTTTACGCGGGCGAAGGTGAGGGCATAAACGCGTTTTGCTCCTGCGGATTTTAGGGCGGCAGCGCAGGCATTCAGTGTTGCTCCGGTGGTCATCACATCATCGACAAGAATGATATTTTTACCCATAACGTCAATTTTTGCATCCAGACAAAATGCACCCTCAACATTTTTATGACGCTCCCTAAAGCTCAGCCTTGTTTGTTGCTTTGTGGCTTTGATTCGTCGTAGCAAAAATGGTTCGTAATTCAGCTTCATCTCATCGGCAACCGATTTGGCAAGCAGCGCGGATTGGTTATATTTTCGCATATATTTACGGCGATAATGCAATGGTACAGCTGCGATAATATCAATTTTGCCACGGATTTTCTGCGCCCTTTTTGCCATCATTTTTGCCATATAGGGGGCAAGATTGGTTTTATCCTGAAATTTTAGCCGTGATGACAGTCTTTTTCCCGCGCCTTCATATTCACAAACCGATAAAGCTTTTGTATAGCGCGGCTTTTGGGCGTTGCAAGCTTGGCATAGCGCGTCTTTGCCCATATCAAAATCAAAGGGCAAATTGCATTTTTTGCAATGATATTTCCCGATAAACTTGATTTCCTGCCAACATGCCGCACATACTTGCCCGTGCTTTTCTACCACATCAGCGCAGCATAAACAGCTCGGCGGGAGCAGAGTGTCAAAAAAAACTTGCGAAAACTCTTTGGTCAATTTAACAATTCTCATATGAGCAATATACCACTTAAAATTACTAATGTCGGCAAGGTTTTTGATAAAAAAAAGCGGGTTATTTCCGATATTAATTTTAATGTTAATAAGGGCGAAGTTTTTGGCCTTATCGGGCTGAATGGGGTCGGTAAAACCACATTAATCAAAGTTATTCTCGATTTGTTGCAAGCAACCGAGGGCGGGGTTGAAATTTTTGGCGTAAATTCTAAGAAATTTGAATCACGTAAAAAACTGGCATATTTGCCGGAAAAATTTGTTCCGTCACAGCTTTTGAAAGGTAATGAATTCCTGAACTTGTCGCTTGGCTATTATGATAAAAAATTGGATATCAAAAAAGCTGAAGCAGGAGCGGATAAGCTGGGGCTTGACCCGAAAGTGCTGACCAGCCGCGTTGGGAAATATTCAAAAGGCATGTCGCAAAAGCTTGGCTTGCTCGGCACATTTTTGACGGAAGCGCCGTTGCTGATTCTCGATGAGCCGATGAGTGGGCTTGACCCGCGTGCCCGCGTGCAGCTCAAAGATTATTTGCTGGAATATCGCGGCAAGGACAGAACGATATTTTTCAGCTCGCATATACTTTCCGATATTGATGAAATTTGTGATCGCGTTGGGGTTATTCATGGTGGCGGTTTGAAATTCATTGGAACGCCGAAAGAAATGAAGCAGCAATTTGGTGATGAAATTCTGGAGCGTGCATTCCTCAACTGTATTGACGGCAAAAAAACAGTGGCTAAGAAGCCGGTAGTTGCTAAAAAAGCAGTGGTGAAGAAAAAAGCACCTGCTAAAAAGACGGCGACTAAGAAAGCAGCGCCGAAAAAAGCAGCGCCGAAAAAAGCCAAGAAGTCTTAGTTGAAATATCGCGATTAATCTTCTAATAATACCAGCATGACAAATATCATTGACGGAAAGGCATTCGCTGCCAAACTGCGCGCCGAAATTGCCGAAGAAATAAAACGAGATGGATTAAAGCCCGGTTTGACGGTGATTCTGGTCGGGGATGACCCTGCCAGCCATGTTTATGTCGCCAACAAGGATAAGGCGGCGAATGAAGTCGGCATCAATGCAAAAACCATTAAGCTGCCCGCCGATACTCCCGAGGCGGATTTGCTCGGCAAAATTGCTGAATTGAATAATGACAGCGCGGTTCATGGGATTCTGGTGCAATTGCCCTTACCGAAACATATTGATGAAAATGCGGTGATAAACGCAATTTTTCCCGACAAGGATGTTGATGGATTTCATGTGATAAATGCAGGGCGCGCTGCCACTGGCCAAGATGCACTTGTGCCATGCACGCCGCTTGGTTGCTCATTGATGCTGAAAGATGTTTTGGGAGATTTAAGCGGGCTAAATGCGGTGGTTATCGGGCGTTCAAATATTGTCGGCAAGCCGATGGCGAATTTACTGCTCAAAGAAAATTGCACGGTGACGATTGCCCATTCGCGCACCAAAAACCTAGCAGAAGTTTGCGCGCAGGCGGATATTTTGGTTGCGGCAGTTGGTCGCCCGAAAATGGTCAAGGCAAATTGGGTCAAAGATGGCGCGGTGGTGATTGATGTTGGTATTAATCGTCAGGATGACGGCAAATTATGCGGTGATGTGGATTTTGCCGAAGTCGCGCCAAAATGCAAAGCCATCACACCTGTTCCGGGTGGGGTTGGGCCAATGACGATTGCCTGCCTGCTGAAAAATACAGTCACCGCTTGCCGCAGAATTGCTAACTAAGCCGCCTTTGGGCTTTTTTCTTTCGGCGTATTTTTGATGACTTTATCAAGATATTGCCCGGTGATGGATTCCTTCACCTTTGCAACTTCCTGCGGTGTTCCGGTGGCAACAACTTTTCCACCTTTATGTCCGCCGCCGGGGCCGATATCTATGATATAATCCGCCGTTTTTATGACATCCATATTATGCTCAATCACAAGGCAAGTATTGCCGGAATCAACCAATTTATGCAAAACCCGCAGCAATTTAGCGATATCATCCGTATGCAAACCTGTGGTCGGTTCATCCAATATATATAATGTCCGTCCGGTAGATTTGCGTGAAAGCTCCTTGGCGAGTTTGATACGCTGTGCTTCCCCGCCCGAAAGCGTGGTTGCTGATTGTCCGATTTTAATATAGCTCAAGCCCACTTCGTTCAAAGCCTCAAGCTTATCTTTGATTTGCGGGTGATTGGTGAAAAATCCAAGCGCATCTTCAACTGTCATATTCAGTACATCAGAGATGGATTTATCCTTATATTTAACTTCCAAAGTTTCGCGATTATAGCGTTGTCCGTGGCATTCTTCACATTTAACATAAACATCAGGCAGGAAGTGCATTTCAATCTTTATCATTCCATCACCTTGGCAGGCTTCGCAGCGTCCACCTTTGACATTGAAGCTAAAGCGTCCCGGTTTATAGCCGCGCGCTTTGGATTCAGGAAGCTCGGTAAACCAATCGCGGATATGGTTGAAAGCGCCGGTGTAAGTAGCGGGGTTCGAGCGCGGAGTACGTCCGATTGGCGATTGGTCGATTTCGATAATCTTATCAATAAATTCCAGTCCGGTGATTTTATCAAACTTGCCGGGATTGGTTTTTGTGCCGTTTAGCATCTTAATCGCAGCGCGATATAATGTCTGGATTATAAGTGTGGATTTCCCGCCGCCTGAAACTCCGGTAACGCAGGTGAATGTGCCAAGCGGAATTGAGCAATCAACATTTTGCAAATTGTTGGAGCGTGCATTGAAAATCTGGATTTTCTTGATTTTGCTGCCTTTGCGATGTTCTTTTGGTACGGGGATAAATTTCTCACCGCGCAGATATTGTCCGGTAATGCTGTTTTTATTATTCGCAACCTCTTCCGGCGTGCCTTGTGCAACAATTTCACCACCGTGAACGCCTGCACCGGGGCCGATATCAATCAGATGGTCGGCTTGTTTCATGGTTTCTTCGTCATGTTCAACCACCATTACGGTATTGCCTAAATCGCGCAGGTTTTTGAGTGTTTCCAGCAATTTATCATTATCGCATTGATGCAAACCGATGGAAGGTTCTTCCAGTACATATAAAACGCCGGAAAGCCCGCTACCGATTTGTGAGGCGAGGCGGATACGTTGTGATTCACCGCCTGATAATGTTCCTGCTTTGCGTGATAATGTCAGATAATCCAGCCCGACATTTTGCAAAAAGCCCAAACGCTCGCGGATTTCTTTCAATACGCGCTCGGCGATTTTGTTATCTTTCTCGGAAAGCTTGCTTTTCAGATTACCAAACCATTCAACCGCTTCATCAATTGAAAGCTGGGTGATTTCACCAATATGTTTTTCTCCAACTTTAATTGCCTGCGCTTCCGGCTTGAGGCGATAGCCTTCACATACTGAGCAAAGCTTGAGGTTCTGATAGCGGTTCATTGTATCGCGTGTGGAGTTTTCTGCCTGATTTTCCTTCCATCTGCGTTGCAGGTTTGGAATCACGCCCTCGAATGTCTTTTTGACGTTTTGCACGCGGGCATTATCATCATAGCTGAACTGAATTTGCTCATCGCCAGAGCCATATAGAACAACTTCCCGCACTTCTTCAGGTAGTTCGTTCCATTCTTTGTGCACGCTGGTTTGATAATGTTTGCAGATGCCGTCTAAGGTTTGTTTGTAAAAGCGGCTGGTGGCACTTGCCCACGGGGCGATTGCACCTTCATATAGCGATTTTTTCTTATCGGGTACAACCAGCGCAGGGTCAAAGAATATCTCAGTTCCAAGTCCATCGCAGGAAGGGCATGCACCATATGGCGAGTTGAATGAGAATAGGCGTGGTTCAATTTCGCTGATCGAAAATCCGCTTACCGGGCAGGATAAATGCTCGGAAAAGGTTAGGCGTTCCTCTTTTTTATGCTCGCCCGCATCTTCAGAAAATTCGGCGAACATTAGCCCGTGACCATTACGCAGCGAAGTTTCAATGCTTTCGGCGAGGCGTTGCTCGATGCCTTCTTTGACTACTATACGGTCAACAATAATTTCAATGTCATGTTTTTTGTTTTTGTCCAGAGTAGGGAGCTCATCAACTGTGTATGAGATTTTATCAATCATTAAGCGCTGAAAGCCGGATTTGATAATTTGCTGAATGTCTTTTTTATGCTCGCCTTTCTGGCCGCGCACAATAGGTGCAAGCAATAAAATTTTCGCGCCTTCAGGCAATTCCATGATTTTATCAACCATCTGGCTGACGGTCTGGCTTTCAATCGGCAATCCGGTTGCGGGTGAATATGCAATTCCGATACGCGCCCATAAAAGCCGCATATAATCATAAATTTCCGTTACCGTACCAACCGTAGAGCGCGGGTTTTTGGAGGTGGTTTTTTGTTCAATTGCAATCGCCGGAGAAAGGCCAGTGATATGCTCAACATCGGGTTTATCTTGGAGTTGCAAAAATTGGCGTGCATAGGCAGAAAGACTTTCAACATAGCGGCGTTGACCTTCAGCATAAATCGTATCAAATGCGAGGCTGGATTTGCCTGAGCCGGAAAGTCCGGTAACCACTACAAACTGATTTTTGGGGATATCTATATCAACATTTTTGAGGTTATGTTCTTTTGCACCTTTGACCGAAATTATATCTGATTCCATTACAACCCTTCTAAAACTAAATTAAAATAAACGCTTGCACTTAGCACATAAGGGCATAAATATTCAAGGTTTATTTTGGAATGTAATCTGTGCTTTTGTTAGAAATGCTTGCTTTTACCATGTTCTGAAAATGCTGCGCGTTGGCTTGGGGGATGTCTTTTGGCTCAGGCATATATTTTTTCGGCATGATTTTATCTTTCACCAATGTTTCCAATAACAGGCTGCGTGCAAATTCCCGCCCTGCATCCTGCCTTGGTTCTGATAGCCAGTCGGCCATTTTCTCGGTCAGGCTTTTTCTGGATTTTTGTATAAGTGAGCCGAATGCCGGTTTGGTATCTTGTTCTCCAAGCCAGATTTCCGACCATGCACGTAATTTATAATTATCAGTGGCAAGGTTTAAGGATACTGGCCATGCCAGCATTTTTTCTAAAATAAATTGCCGTGCCGGATATTGCGCGTTTTTATGCTCTAATTTTTTCTCATAACCTTCCGGAATATCTATCACTCCATAATCTTCATGCAGGCTAAATGCAGTTTTCACATGCTGTGCTATAGTTTCCGGCGATCGGTAGAAAAGCTGTGGTTGTTTAAGTGCAGCTTTTGAAACATAATCAGCATAAGAGATATCACAACCAAGCTCGCCATTTAATTTATCGACTATTCCTTTAATATTATTTTTTATAGTTTCCGGTGATTGGTAGAAAAGCTGTGGTTGTTTAAGTGCAGCTTTAACATAATCAGCATAAGGGATGTCACAACCAAGCTCGTCATTTAATTTATCGACAGCGTCCCTGATATTATTCTTTATTCTTTCTGGTGATAGGCAGAAAAGCTGTGGTGTTTTAAGTTCAGCTTTTGAAACATAATCAGCATAAGAGATATCACAGCCAAGCTCGTCATTTAATTTATCGACAACATCCTTAATATTATTTTTTATTCTTTCCGGTGATTGGTAGAAAAGCTGTGGTTGTTTAAGTGCAGCTTTTGAAACATAATCCGCATAAGAGATATTACAGCCAAGCTCGTCATTAAGCATGCGAAGAGTTTCCTCAATTTTTTCTCTAAATTGAAAATAATCTCCTTCTGCGTTTAGTCTTTTTAGGAAAGAAAAGCTTTTGTCCATTGCCGCGTTTCTAGCGGAAGATTCATCTACGTCGCAGCGTATAATTTCTGCCACGGTTCTTTCGTATATATCCTCTGTAGATAAATTTTTTGTGCTCATGCAGCCTTCTTAATTTATATTAATGTTTATGTAAAGTAAATTTATTGCATTTTCCTAATAAAAAACTTGAACTTAATCACCCACAGGATAAGTTATGCATAAATAAATCAAAAAATATGGGGATAAAAATGGCGTCAGGATCAATAAATAAGGTTATATTAATCGGGAATTTGGGCAAAGAGCCGGAAATCCGCAGCACTCAAGACGGCAAAGAAATCGCGAATATCGTGATTGCAACTTCCGACCAGTGGACAGATAAAAATAGCGGGGAGAAGCGCGAGCGTACGGAGTGGCACAGAGTTGCGATTTTCAATCCGGGCTTGGTTACTTTGGTAAAAAAATTCCTCCATAAAGGTTCAAAAATCTATGTGGAAGGGCAGTTGCAAACCCGCAAATGGCAGGATAATTCCGGTATGGACAGATACACTACCGAAATCGTGCTGCAAGGCTATAACGGCGTTTTGACATTTCTGGATAGCAAAGGCGGTGGCGGCGCGAGCAATGATTATGCTGATAATCAGGATAGCGGCTCAAGCAACCAGAATGTTGCTGAAGAGCTAGATGACGAAATCCCGTTTTAAAAATCCCGTTTTAATTGGTGACAATATATTTTTTGCCTTTATAAAGTTCCGTGGAATTAAATAGAGGGCAAAATTATGTGTTGGAGCGGTGAAGCATCTGCGGTATTGGCATCGGTAGGTTTGGGAACAACCCTATATGCGGCTTACAAAAAAGAACCTGCGCCAATTTGGATTGCGCTTGGCTATTTTTCGCTGATGGAGCTTTTGCAAGCTTTTACCTATGCATATATTGATGAATGTTCCAGCCCGACCAATCAGATTTTGACGTTATTCGGCTATTTGCACATTGCCTTCCAGCCATTTTTCATTAATGCGCTTTCGATGCATTTTGTACCGGAGGCGGTGAAGAAAAAGGTGGAAGTTCCAGTATATATATTATGCTTTGCTTCGGCGATTTTCATGATAATTCAGCTTTATCCGTTTGAATGGGCAGGGCAGTGTAATCCTGCAAGACCGCTATGTGGTGAGTTTATGTGTTCGGTTTCCGGTAATTGGCATATTGCGTGGGAAGTGCCAACTAATGGTATCGGCAACTGGTTTGTGGATGCGTGGATTCCGTTCTTCAAATATGGCTTTGTGACCTATATCATAACTGCATTCTGGCTTCCGTTGATGTACGGCTCGTGGAGAATCACGGTTTATCAATATCTTATGGGGCCTTTTCTCGCGATGCGCTTGACCGATAATATCAATGAATGGCCGGCAATATGGTGTTTGCTTTCAATCGGAATTCTGCTGATTGTGGTCAAAACCAGAGTGAGAAATTTCATGTATGTGAAAAGCTGGTTTTTATGGCCGAAAAGCCTGACTAATAAATCGGATTAATTGTGTATTTCATGCGTGACAAGGTGGGTTTTCTGCTTTATAAACTCATCCCATGAATGATGAAATAGCGAAATACGATAATACCCAGCCGATTTCAATCGAATCAGAGATGAAGTCATCATATCTCGATTACGCGATGAGCGTGATTGTATCCCGCGCCATTCCTGATGTGCGTGATGGTTTGAAGCCGGTGCAGCGCCGCATTTTATATGCGATGCATGAGGCGGGGATTGATTATAACAAGCCGTATAAGAAATCTGCGCGCATCGTCGGTGACGTTATGGGTAAATATCACCCGCATGGTGACTCGGCGATTTATGATACTTTGGTTCGCATGGCGCAACCATTTTCAATGCGTGAGCTGTTGATTGACGGGCAGGGTAACTTTGGTTCGATGGATGGTGATAATGCTGCGGCAATGCGTTATACTGAATCACGTCTGAAGAAGATTTCACACACAATGCTCAGCGATTTGGACAAGGAAACCGTTGATTTTCGTCCAAACTATGATGGGCAAGAAAGTGAGCCAAGTGTTTTACCTGCTGCATTCCCCAATCTGTTGGTGAATGGTTCAGGCGGTATTGCAGTTGGTATGGCAACAAATATTCCACCGCATAACCTAGGTGAAGTTATTGATGTATGCTGCTTATATATCGACAATCCGGAAGTGACATTTGAGGAAGTTCTGGAAGTTATGCCTGCACCGGATTTCCCTACAGGCGGTACTATTTTAGGGCGTGTTGGTTCACGCTCGGCGCTTTCTACCGGACGTGGTTCTGTGGTTATGCGTGCAAAAAGCCATTTTGAAAAAATGCCGAACGGGCGCGAGGCGGTTATCTTTACCGAGATGCCGTATCAAACCAATAAGGTTCGCATACAGGAGCGCATTGGTGAATTGGTGCGCGAGAAGAAAATTGAAGGCATTGCCGAAATGCGTGACGAGTCCAACAAAGACGGAGTGCGCTTGGTTATCGAGGTCAAAAAAGATGTGATTCCGGAAGTTATCCAGAATCAGCTTTTCCACCTAACAACGCTGCAAACTTCATTCGGTGTAAACATGCTGGCGCTTGACGGTGGTCGCCCGCGTCAGTTGAATGTGCTGGATGTTATTCGCGCATTTGTACTTTTCCGCGAAGAAGTTATCACTCGCCGCACGAATTTCTTGCTAGGCAAAGCCCGTGACCGTGCCCATGTTCTGATTGGGCTTGCCATGGCAGTTGCCAATATTGATGAAGTTATCAAGATTATCCGTGGCGCGAAAGATCCTGCCGAAGCGCGGGAAGAATTGATGTCACGTAGCTGGAATGCTGCGGTGGTTGAGCCATTAATCAAGCTTGTTGATGAGGTTGGGAACGATATTGTTGATGGCAAGGCTAAATTCACCGAAGTTCAGGCGCGCGCAATTCTGGATATGAAGCTTGCAAGATTAACAGGCTTGGAGCAGGAAAGAATTAGCGGTGAGCTTGATGAGTTGGCAACGCAAATTAAGGATTATCTCGAAACGCTTTCCAACCGCGATAAGCTATACGGAATTCTGCGTGAAGAACTCGTAAAAATCAAAGAAGAATTCGCAACAGAACGCCGCACGAATATTGAAGAAAGCGAATATGAGCAAGATATTGAGGATTTAATCCAGCGTGAAGAAATGGTGGTTTCCGTAACTCAGCGCGGTTATATCAAGCGTGTGCCGCTCACCACATATCGTGCACAACGTCGCGGTGGTAAGGGGCGTGCAGGTGTTGCAATGCGCGATGATGAAGATGTGGCGCGCAAGGTTTTTGTCGCCAACACGCATACTCCGGTGCTGTTCTTCTCGAATATCGGAAAGGTTTATAAAACCAAGGTTTACCAACTGCCGCTTGGCTCGCCAACATCTATGGGCAAAGCGCTGGTCAATATCTTCCCTCTTGAGGCTGAAGAGCGCATCACCAATGTTATGCCAATGCCGGAAGAGGAAGATAAATGGGATGAAATGAATATCGTCTTCGCCACAACCCACGGTAATATCAGAAGAAATGACTTGAGCGATTTTAAAGATGTGCGCTCAAACGGTAAAATCGCGATGAAGCTGGAAGGTGATGAGCGTCTGATTGGCGTGCGCCCATGTAGCCCGAGTGATCATATCATGCTTTCGGCAAGTTCCGGGCAATCAATCCGCTTCCCTGTTGAGGCTGTGCGCGTGTTTAAATCGCGTAATTCAACCGGTGTACGCGGCATGAAGTTCAAAAATAAAGGTGATCAGCTTGTTTCGATTTCCATCCTATCCGGTCAGGAATTTGATATGGAAAAACGCGCTGCATTCCTGAAAATTCCGGTGGAATTGCGTCAAAAAATCGCGCTAGATGCCGAGGCTGCGGCGGAAGTTGAGGCAGAAATTGCAAATATTCTGGGTGACGAGCTTGTGCCAATGGCGCAAAATGAAGATTTCATCCTCACTCTCACCGAGAACGGCTATGGCAAACGCTCCAGCGCCTATGAATATCGCGTTACAAATCGCGGCGGTTCGGGAATCGTGAATATCGTAACTTCAGATAGAAACGGCAAGGTTGTTGCTTCCAATCCGGTTGAAGAAAATGACGAAATTATCGTTGTAACCGACAAGGGTAAGCTTATCCGCACGCCAGTTAACCAAATCCGCATTGCCGGACGCGCCACGCAAGGCGTAACAATCCTCAAAGTCGCTGCCGAAGAATTGGTGATTTCCGCCACTCGCATTCAGGATGTTGAAGGCGAAGAGGGCGATGATGAAGAGCTTGACGGCGAGGAAGCGGGAGTTGCTGAAGCTGCTGAAGGTGAGGCTGCATCTGAGGGCGAGCCTAACAATGATAGCGCGGATAGCTAGATACAGGCGCTACATAATATTTGCATTTCTTAATAATATGCGCTAAGTAATTCGTTAAATAATAACGAATTAGGTTATGCTATGGCAAAGATATTATTAGTTGAGGATAGTTCGCGTGAATCAAGCGTTTATTTGCAGCATTTGCATGAAAGAGGTCATGAGGTAACGTTGGCTACTAATTTGGCAGACGCTTTAGGATGTTTGGGGGAGATAGAATTTGAAGGGATATTATGTGATTTTTCTTTTCCCGCATCCGCTGATGAAATTGCAAATATACCTACGGCCTCTACTCATGCCACACAAATATCTGACACAAAAAATCCGAACATATGGATGACGGTATGGTCAATGAGTTTTCTTGAAGATTGTGTTACTGATGTTCAGAGGGGATTATTGGAAGGAGGTAAAATTAACAGTGTTAGAGCAAAGGGTGCTGGTAATATAGGTGGTGTAATTGATGAAATGGAAGAAGGGATTGCTGCGCGGCAAAGGGGCGCTGATAAAATAAAGATATTATTAGCAGATGATGACTCTGCAAAATTGCGTGATGTTAAGCGTGATTTGGAAGGTCTGGGTTTTGAGGTGGAAACTGCGGAATGTTATCAGGAAGCAGCCTCGATGGGCATTGCTGAGTTTTATCCCATAATAATTACCGATACTGTAATGCCTATGATGAAAACAAGTTCAAAACCATATAACTTTAATCAGTTTGCAGGCTTTGACCTTGCAAGTGAAATTCGCCGTAATCAAAGAACCCCTGAGCAACAATCAAAAATTATTGTGTGGACGGATGAAGTTACAGATAGATTTTTAGCAGAAATGGAAGATTGTGTGGCAGATAGAATGTTAGGTAGCAAAAACATATACGAAATCAGAGAACAGTTGCTTGAATGGAAAACCGAGATTGAAGCGGTTTCCGAAAGGGGTGGCGGTGCAGAAGGAAAATTTGTTGAGATGATTCACGGTGGCAGAAGGGAAATTGGTGCGCTGTCATTATAATATCAGCTTGTAATTTTGAGAATTTGCTTATAAATTCGCGCCATGTTTTTTAAACCTAAAAAAGTTGTTCCAAAATTTTCCGAGGACGCGCTTAATGTTCCGGACTTGCTGCAAACCAAAATCGGCGTTTATCCCGGTACGTTTGACCCGATAACCAAAGGTCATGTCGATTTAATCGAGCGCGCGCTGATGCTGGTACATGATTTGGTGATTGCCGTGATTGAAGATAGCTCAACCAATAAAAGCCCGATTTTCAGCCATGATGAGCGGGTTGCAATGGTACAAAAAGATATTGCTCATCTGGATAATGAGCGCATCAAGGTGGTTTCGTTCAACGGATTGCTGATAGATTTTGCCCACAAACACGGCGCAACGCGGATTATCCGAGGTTTGCGCGCGGTGAGTGATTTTGAATATGAGATGCAAATGGCATTTATGAATAAGCGCTTAGCGCCTGATATTGCTACGGTTTTTCTTCCGGCGGCGGAGGAAACGCAGTTTATTTCATCGAAGATGGTCAAGGAAATTGCGCGGCTTGGCGGCGATGTTTCCAGCTTTGTTTCCGATAATGTCCGTCACGCACTTTCAATTAAATATAACTCGCTAATGGGCGATTAATAACCCCGAAAAGGAGAATAAAATGAAAAGGATTTTTATAGCTATAATGTTCATGTTCGTATCAACCACGGCATGCTCAGCAGAAGAAACGCCAACACAAGGAAATGAAATGACAAAAAAAAGCGATAGTGAAAATGTGATATATTTGGAGTTGAAAGACGGGGTGGTAAAAATCCAGCTTCTGACCGAATCTGCGCCAAAGCATGTTGCGCGTATCAAAGAATTAACCCGCGAAGGATTTTATGACGGAATCGTTTTTCACCGCGTGATTGAAGGATTTATGGCGCAAACCGGTGACCCAACCGGAACAGGAATGGGCGGTAGCGGCAAGAATCTCAAAGCAGAGTTTAATTCAGAACCGCATACGCGCGGAGCAGTATCCATGGCGCGTGGCGGAAATCCTGATTCTGCCGATAGCCAATTTTTTATCGTATTTGATGACTCAAGATTTCTTGACGGGCAATATACTGTGTGGGGCAGGGTAGTTGAAGGTATGGAATTTGTTGATAAAATTGCCAGAGGTGAGCCGCCTGCGAATCCTGATAAAATTATTTCCATGAAATTGGGTGAGTAAGCTAATTTTATAATTTGACTTATCTCTATTTGTGGTTGTAATGTCGCCGCATGGAATATCAATTTAAGAATTTAGTTTTTGAGGGTGGCGGTGTCAAAGGCATTGCTTATCTGGGTGCGTTGGATGAATTCTCCAAGCGTGGAATCATACAAAATATTGAGCGAGTGGGCGGAACTTCTGCCGGAGCAATTACGGCTTTATTGCTGGGTTTGAAATATTCACCGGAGGAAATTCATGAAATTGCCTTCAATATGAATTTCAATGATTTCGCCGATGACGGATTTTTCCTCTCTGATATGAGTAGCCTTATCCGCCATTTCGGCTGGCATCGCGGCAAATTTTTCCATAATTGGGCGCGCGATGTTATCAAGCAAAAGCTCGGAAATCCCAATGCGACATTTGCTGATGCGCAAGCTGCCGGTTGTTTGGGGATGTATTATCTCGGCACGAATATCTCTACCGGATATGCGGAAATTTATTCCGCCGAGCATACGCCAAATTTGCCGATTGCCGATGCGGTTAGGATTTCTATGTCGATTCCGCTTTATTTCGCTGCGATGAAAAATGCGCGTGGTGACATACTTGTTGATGGCGGGGCAATTCTCAATTATCCGGTAAAATTATTTGACCATAAGAAATATACTCATGACGAAGAGGCGAAGAGAGAAACCGAATATTATAAGAACACGGATTATGTTTTTAACCGTGAGACACTGGGTTTTCGCCTTGATTCAAAAGCGGAGATTGGCGTTTTTCGTGGGCAGGGTGAGCCGGTTGTGCATAAGGTTGGTGGCTTCAAATCATATATGACGCGGTTGGTGGAAACTCTGATTTCCGCGCAAGATAGCGTGCATCTTCACTCGGATGATTGGCAGCGCACGGTTTATATTGATTGCGCAGATGTTGGTGCAACTGATTTTGAGATGGATAATGCCAAGAAAAATCTGCTCATTGAGAACGGGAAAAAATTCGCACAGGAATATTTCGAGTGGTTTGATAGCAGCCAAGAAGCGGTGAATAAACTGCCTAGACTGCGCCGTTTATAGCATATTTAAGCGTCACTCGCCAAATTGGTGAACATGGTGGTGTTGCCGTCAAAGCGCAGCTTCACAGTTCCCACTGGGCCATTACGCTGTTTGGAGATAATCACATCAGTCAGGTTGCGAACCTCTTCCATGCGCTGCTGCCATTTTTCATATTCGGCTTGCTCTTCCACCCGTGGCTCTTTGCGCATCAAGTAATATTCCTCGCGATAAATAAACATCACCACATCGGCATCTTGTTCAATCGAGCCGGATTCCCGCAAGTCAGAGAGCTGCGGGCGTTTGTCTTCGCGCTGTTCCACCGCACGGGAAAGCTGGGAGAGTGCAATCACCGGAACATGCAATTCTTTTGCAATCGCCTTCAGCCCTTGTGTAATTTCCGAAATTTCCTGCACGCGAGATTCGTTCGACCTGCGTCCTGAGCCTTGCAGAAGCTGCAAATAATCGACTACTAAAGCGCGCAGATTATTGCGGCGTTTCAGGCGGCGGGCGCGGGTGCGGACAGCGGAAATGGAAAGGGCGGGCGTGTCATCAATATGGATATCAAGCTCTTTTAGCTCCTTGCTGCGTTTGGCGAGTTTGCTGAATTCTTCGTCAGTGATATCACCGCGTCTGATGCGGGTGGAATTAATCCCCGTGCCCATAGAGAGCAAGCGCATGGCGATTTGCTCGGACGACATTTCGAGTGAGAATACCCCGACACAGCCATTTTCTTCTTCTGCATCATGTTGTATGGAGTGTGCGGCATTTAGCGCGAGATTTATCGCCAAAGCGGTTTTACCCATACTTGGGCGTCCGGCGAGGATTAGAAGGTCGGAATTTTGCAAGCCGCCCAAAACATTATCCAAATCTGAGAATCCGGTGGAAATGCCGATAACATGTTTTTTGCTTTTCATCGCATTTTGCGTCATCTCGAGCGCGTTTAGCAAAGGCTCGTTGATATTCTTGAATGATTCGGAGATTTCTCCCTGTTCGGCGAGTTGGAACAAATCGCTTTCCGCGCGTTCGAGCTGCAAGGCGGCTTCATTCTCAGCATCGGATTTGTAGGCATCATTGACAATATCCGTGCCGATTTCTATCAATCTGCGTTTGATGGCGCAATCCCGTACTACATATGCAAGTTGCGCGATATCATGGATTTGCACCACGGATTTTGCCAGATTGGTGAGGTATTTCGCACCACCGATTTCCACCAAATCAGGGTCTTTTTCAAACTGGTTTTTGAGGACAATAGGGGTTGCAACCTGTCCACGTTCTAAAAGTCGGGCAATTCCCTCAAAGATTCTCTGATGCACCGGCTCGAAGAAATATTCAGCAATAACAATCTCATTAACCTTGCCATATAGCGAATTGTTGAGCAAAAGCAAGCCGAGCACTGTTTGTTCAGCTTCAATATTCCGTGGAAGCTCGCGGATATCCTCCGATTTTTCTTCGGGTTCTTGAATTTTTGCAGCGCCGATTTTTGCTATTTCCATGGGTTTTTGAGGTTACATCAATATGGCATATTAAGTCTAGAGTTTTGTTTCGGAAATCGAAACATAGATGCTATACCTCTAACGTCACCCCGCACTTGTTGCGGGGGCTGGGTGCATCTCCCCTATTCTCTAAGTGCGCGGTGATTGAGTAATAACGCTCCTTACTCACCATAAGTCACAATGCCCACTTAACTTGGCACAGCTATTGCTTATGTTCTTGCGAGCAATAATGCTTTGGACAATTATGCAAGTAAATTCGATATTAAATATACTATTACCAACCGCCGCAGCAGGCTCTACCCCCTTTAGTCTGCTTGGAGAGGTTGGTAGCCTTTTATCCGAAGGCGCAGAAGGATTTGCCGGCCTCCTTGCTGAGGGCGGTGAAACTGTTTCTGATGGTGTCGAAGACTTGCTTGGTCTAAATAACCCCAATGGCGGTATCGTTCCTCTCCCCCAAGTGAGTGATACCGTCCCCCCCTCATTAGCTAAACAGCTATATGTGTCACAAAGGGACGGCAGAGTACCGCCTGAGGTTATTAAAGGTATGTTCGGCAAGCAGGAAGTTCCTCAAGATACTAGCCTTTCTGGTTTAAATGAATTGGCTCCATCTGCGGGTACTTCTGATGTGGTGAATAATGCTGATGCGATTGGTGAAGTGGCTCTGCAAGAAAGCGGTAAAATTGATATTTCCCAAATGGTCAGTAAATATGCTCCGAAAGTGGATAATACTGATTTGAATAAAAAGCGTGAGGGCGGGCTTTCGCTTAGCGAGATATTAGCGCAAAGAAGGGATGGTAACAATCTTCTGGACTCAGCAGCTCCAACAAATAAAGGTGAGGGCGATACGCTGGATTTATCTACTCTGGATAAGATGCCGGAAGCTGCAAGCGCTACCTCGGCTACTATGATACAGGGCTTAAACGATAAAGTAAAAACCGAGTTTTCTAAATTGCAATCTGATGCAATAGATGTGAATGAATTACAAGGCGCGCCAAAATTCAAGGAATATGCCTCCAGTAAAATTGAGCATGAAATAGCAAAAATTCAGCATCACGCGCCGAATCCTGCCGAGCAAGTGAAAATCAAAATTATGCAGGGCTTAAATGACGGGCAGGATAAGATTAAAATCAAGCTGCATCCGGCTGAGTTGGGAATGGTTAAGGTTGAAATGGATGTTGCCGAAGATGGCAAGACTCATGTCAGAATAGTGGCTGATAAATCAGAAACGCTAGATTTGCTCCGCCGCGATTCATACGATTTGCAACGCGCCCTAAAAGATGCCGGAATGGATATTGAAGATAATATGCTGCAATTCAGTTTAAATTCTGATTCCAAAGGAAGCGGTGATGGATTTGATGATATGGTGAATAGCTCACCGTCAAATCAGGGCGAAGAAGTGGAAGAGATTAAATTTGATGAATACTCGAAATATGGCGGGATGAGTGTTCAGGAGCTTGTCTTAGATATTAAGTCGCAGGGGTTAAACATCGTAGCCTAACAGATAATCTGTGGTGCGATAAATTTATAAAAGGGATGGTGCGTTATGGCAGAAGTAGCCTCAATAAATTCAGCAGCAATATCAGGTAAGCCAACAGCGGCTTTGGAAGGTTTGGCGAATGATTTTGATAAATTCCTCACGCTTTTGACCGTGCAACTGCAAAATCAAGATCCGACAGAGCCTTTGGACACAAACCAGCTAACCGACCAGATTGTACAATTTACGCAAGCTGAGCAGTTGGTGAATATGAATACAAAATTGGATAAGGTTGTTGAGGGTATCAATCTCTCAATGAATTCCAGCGCAGTTTCATATGTCGGGCGTATTGTGGAATATCAGGATGAGACATTCAATCTTACAGAAGGTGCGGCAAATGTTTCGTACGAATTGCCGAAAAATGCCGACTCTGTTGAGATTTCTATTACGACCACAAGCGGCAAGGTCTTGCGTGTGTTGAGTGGTGAGAAATCTATAGGTAGCCATGATTTGGATTGGGATGGAAAAGATAAGGACGGCAATGAAGTTGCGGATGGTGAATATAGAGTTTCTATTGCTGCAAAAGATGATAAAGGCGGTGAAATAACCGTTCCGGTGAAAGTTTCTGATGTGGTGACACATGCCGGATTTGAAGATGGTGAATTATTCCTCTTCTTTGGTGATATCAAAGTCCCATCCAATGAAATTGTTTCAATTCGTGGCAGTGTTAGCGATAGTCAATTCAGCAAATCATTGGATGCGCTGGGCAATTTGAACAACTCAACTCTTGATGGTTTTGACTTGTTAAATGGTTCGGTAAATCAGAGCACGCTTCTGACTAATACTTTGTCGATGATAAACAAAAATGTCGAATATTATTCGGAGGGAATTAACTTGGCAAACGGGCAAGGTGATGTTTCTTACCGCATCAATCAAGAATTGAATCAGGTGAAATATATCATTAAAGATTCTGAAGATAATATCCTTTATCAGTCACTTTCTCCGGCTTCAGTCGGCAAGCATTCAGTGGCTTGGGATGGTTCGGTGATTGGTGGTGCAAATGCGCCTGACGGCAAATATGCAGTAGAAATTCTGGGCTTGGATTCCGCGGGAAATGAAGTTGATTTGATTCCATTCAAGCAAGGCACAATCGGCGAGATTGACCTGCTCGGCGGTGAGCCGACCTTATATGTTGGCGGTAATCCAATCGGTATTGCGCATATATTGCGTATCCTGAATTAAGCATATGACCTTGGCACGGAATTTGCTCTTAAATAACTTATAAATAAGAAAGCTGCAAAAGATATTTGCAGAACAAAATAACCTAGGAAGGGAGAGATAAAATGAGTTTATTCGGTGCTTTATCATCAAGTGTATCCGGCATTCAAGCGCAAGGTACGGCAATTGGTATTATTTCAGATAACATATCAAACGTGAACACGGTTGGTTATAAGGCGGGTTCGCAATATTTCAGTACATTGGTGACGGCATCAGGTTCTACAGTGTCTTATTCACCGGGTGGTGTACGTGCGCAAAACAGGCAATTGATTGACCAGCAAGGCTTGATTCAAACCAGTAACTCACCACTTGATGTGGCGATTTCCGGCGATGGCTTCTTTGTTGTAAGCTCTGCTACGGGCGGTCTTTCCACCGGTGCGGATGTTTCATATACCAGAGCCGGTTCATTTAGAACCGATTCACTGGGTAATTTCGTAAACGCTTCGGGGCAATATCTGCAAGCATGGCCGATTGACCCTGAAGGAAGATTGCCGGGTGAGCCGGGAAATCTTAATACAACTCTTTCCACGCTTTTGGATTCTCTTGAAACCGTGAATATCGGCTCTGCATCAGGTGATGCGAGTGCGACAACAAGGGTTGAGCTGGGTGTTAATCTTAATGCCTCACAAACAAAATTCCGTGGTGCAGGTGATACAGGAACTCCAATTGCAACATCCATAAACGCCGATATTGCGGCAGATGATGTGATTGTGCCGACCAGTAATCTTCAGCAGGAGGATGGTCTTACTGTGGTGACTAGTGACACCGGAACTTCATATAGCTTCACTTATGACGGCTTCCAAACCAGTACAAGTGCAAGTGCGGGAACACCTCTATTCGGTGCTTCAACGGCAACGCAAACTTTCAGTAGCACTTTGGCAGGGCTTGTGTTTACGATTGAAACTGCGGATACAAACGGTGCGGCGACATTTACATATAAAAGCTCTAACCCGAACACGCTTATTGGTGAATTTAACAGCCTTTCAACGCTTGCTTCTGCGATTGATAATGTGACTGGATTATCATCACGTGTGGTAACTTCCGGCTCAGCTTCAACCTTATATCTAGCACCTGAAGATGCGAATCTGGCGCTTGATTTTGAGGCGGTGAGTGATCCGACAGGAACTTTCCTCACAGATATAAATTTCATAGATACTACTTCTGGAAGTAATAGATTTGCGACAATGCAGGGGTTGGCTAATATTATCAACGGTTCGGCGATTGCAGGTGTGAGTGCTTCGATAAGCAGCGCGCAGGCGGATTCTTCTATAGATATCTTCGCTGATTCTCCGCTTGCCACCATAACATTTGCGAATATTGATGGTGCAGCATTAACGGGGGCGGCATTCTTAACTGAATTCGGGATGACTGCAAGTACGGCATTAGGGCCATCATATCAGGCATCAACCTCATCTCTCAGCATGGCATCGGGAAATATCACTCCGCATTTTGAAAGGGGTATTCGGGTATTCGATGCTTTCGGTGAAGGGCATGATTTGCGGGTAGGCTTCCTGAAATTGGATGAAAGAACATGGGCAGCAGAGATTTTTGCGATTAATGGTGACGAAGTTCCGGCTTTGCCTGATGGACAAATTGCAGCAGGGACGATTGTTTTCAACAATGATGGTTCGCTTCGTTCGGTAACTCAAAGTTTGCTCGAGCCGGATGCGATTGTTTGGTCAAACGAGGCTGCGCCAAGTAGCTTGGTGTTTGATTTCGGTACGCAAGGTGAGCCGGTGGGAACAACCGGAGCTGCTAATTTCGGTTTAACTGATGGTTTGCGCCAGTTCTCTGCGCCATATAACGTTGATTTTATCAACCAAAATGGTGCGGCGGCAGGTTTGCTCGATTCGGTTACGATTGATGAGGATGGATTTATCACCGCGAACTTTAATAATGGTGAAACCAAGATTCTCTATAAAATTCCACTGGCGGATTTCGCCAACCCGAATGGTTTGATTTCAAAAACCGGTAACGTATTTAGTCAGAGCTTCGGTTCCGGTGAGGTTAACCTCAAGCAAATCGGGGAGGGTGGTGTCGGTAGATTATCTCCTTCTTCGCTAGAAACCGCAAACTCGGATTTATCTGAAGAGCTAACCGATATGATTGTGGCACAACGTGCATATCAGGCCGCTGCAAAAGTTATCACCACTGCCGATGAGCTCTTGGAAGAGTTGAACAGGGTTACATAATCTAAAACCCTCGCTATCCCCCTCCTTGTAGGAGGGGCTAGGGGAGGTTGAAATGCAAACAAATCCGAATAATAAATAGCAAAGAGCCTCCTTCGCGGGAGGCTTTTAATCCATTGTTAACCTATACCCCTTAAAATATAAGGTATGAAGCGCGGTTTTACATTATTGGAGCTTTCCTTTGTGCTGGTTGTGGTTGGGTTGCTGATTGGCTCTATCACTATATCATTTACATTGATTGAAAATGCGCAAATCAAGCGTACCATCACCGAATGGGCGCAATATGAGCAGGCTTATAACAAATTCCGCGATACTTATGATTATGACCCGGGGGATATTCCAGCCTCTACCAATGCTTTCGGTTCGGGCGAAAAATATGGCAATGGCGATGGGGATGTAAAGGATGCTTCAGGCTCGTCTTATCCATATGCTGAGCCATACTTGTTCTGGCGGCAGTTGCATTTGGCGGGGCTGATTGAAAAAGAATATACCTGCAATGGCTTATGCTTAAAGCAATGGGATGGCCAGTATTTCTATGATACTTGGGCGACTTTAGCGCCTTTTCCGGCGGGAATAACCGTTCCGAAAGCGCCCTTGCCGAACACGGTGTTTAACATCCGCGACTGGCGCTATGAGGCGCGTGATAAAATGGCACTTTCAATCGGGCTTGTCGGCAAAAATAATAATGGAGCAGTCGGGCCGAAAGTTGCTGCCGCGCTGGATACAAAAATGGATGACGGCTATCCGCGTACAGGCAAGCTTTATACCGTGCATCAGTCATGTAGCTCCTTAGCTACGCAAAATAGATGCTTTACGAATTATAGTTCATGCTATCCAACCAGCACATCCGAATATGATTTCACCTATGACGACCATCATAATTGCTATATGCAATATATTCTGGATGAAACTTTTCAGTAAAAGAGAAATTATCGCTTCGCCAATCTTAGCCGCAGCGCATTCAATTTGATGAAGCCTTCTGCATCGCGTTGGTCATAAACTGCATCTTCCTCAAATGTCACATGTTCTTGCGAGTAAATCGAGTTTGGAGATTTTCTGCCAACCACTTGCGCCATGCCTTTTAGAAGCTTCAAACGCACAGTGCCGCTTACCATTTCTTGCGATTTATCAATTGCGGCTTGCAGCATTTGCCGCTCTGGAGAAAACCAGAAACCGTTATAAATTAATTTCGCATATCTTGGCATAAGCTCGTCTTTGAGGTGCATTGCTTCGCGGTCTAGGGTAATAGATTCAATTCCGCGATGCGCCTCAAGCAAAACTGTTCCACCCGGAGTTTCGTACACTCCGCGAGATTTCATCCCGACATATCTATTCTCAACAATATCCAACCTGCCAACGCCATTGCGTCCGCCGATTTCGTTTAATTTGGTGAGTAACATTGCCGGAGAAAGTTTTTCACCATTGACCGCAACTGCATCGCCTTTTTCAAATTCAATCTCAACATATTCAGCCTCATTTGGCGCAAGTTCAGGAGCAACAGAGCGGCGATACATATTTTCAGAACCTTCAATCCACGGGTCTTCCAATGCATTGCCTTCGTATGATATATGCAGCAAGTTTGCATCCATAGAGTAAGGTGGCTCGTCAAACTTGTCTTTCGCCACAGGAATTTGATGTTTTTGTGCATATTCAATCAGCTTGGTGCGGCTGTTCAAATCCCACTCGCGCCAAGGTGCGATAACTTTGATATCGGGTTGTAAGCCATAATAGCCAAGCTCAAAACGCACTTGGTCATTGCCTTTTCCGGTTGCCCCGTGAGAAACTGCATCAGCTCCAACTTGCCGCGCAATTTCAATTTGGCGTTTGGCGATTAGCGGACGGGCGATGGATGTGCCCAGCAGATAACGTCCCTCATAAACCGTGTTGGCGCGGAACATTGGGAATACATAATCACGCACAAATTCTTCACGCAAATCATCAATGAAAATTTCTTTCACACCGCCGGCTTTTGCCTTTGCGCGCGCTGGTTCAACTTCCTCACCTTGCCCTAAATCGGCAGTGAAGGTCACAACCTCACATTCATAAGTTTCTTGCAGCCATTTTAAAATAACTGATGTGTCTAACCCACCGGAATAGGCAAGCACGATTTTTTTCGGTTTGAATTTTGTGTTTTGTGTCATTTGGGTGTTTTAGCGTGGGTTGTGAAGAAATGCAAGAAAATGAAATTAATACAACTTGTCTTCAACCCAATACATAAGCACGCATAAGCCATCGGGGTTATCCAGATTATATGTAGCGGATGTATATGGCGGGCTGCCCGTGATATTCATGCAGCCGGGTTGGTATGGGCTGATGCCTCCGGCGAAAATTCGTAAATCTCCGGTATCGGCGCTGCCATCGTCAAATTTTATGTCAATTGAGGCTGAGTTAACTGGAGAAATTCCGCCATAAGCATTCCATGTTCCGGAGCTCTTCTTGCCAATATGCAGAGTATGTCCTGCTAAATTATAGCCATATGCGCTTGCGCGGATAAATAAAGTGTACTGCACATCTTTAAAAGCGGCGGATTCCGGTACTGAACCTTCCGCAGTGAGCAACCCGCCCGTGTATGTTTCGTTCAAATCGCCAGATTCACTCAAATGCTGCCAAATTCTTGTCCATTCTCCGGCTGCACCGGCGCCGACATATTCGATAGTTCCATCGCCGTCACCGGGGTTGGTGAAGCGAGTGCTATCTCCGGGAAGTTGGCGGTACTTAACCTTAAAATTGTTTATGGCTGCCATATATTGGTTAACTTCGCCAACAAATCTCTGCACCTTGGTGCTATCAACCATACTCTGCGCGACCAATATCCCACCAATCAACAGCCCGATAATTACGAGGACGATGGAGAGTTCAACTAGGGTAAATCCGCGTTTCATTTTCTGTAAATAGCATAGGTTTGGGAAGTGGGCAATACTGAACCTAATACAATAAGTCATTTATATTGTAAATCAAAGGACAGTTTCCATCCACATTTTCTGGCGCATAATCACCTGAATTATATGGAGATCCAGATGTGTTCTTTAGGCAGTTTGTTTGATAGGTTGATGTCGTTAATACATGTGTAGTTAAGCTGCCAGCATCGGCTAACCCATCATCAATTTTAGTGTCTATGGATAAGGCTGATGCAGGCGAAATCCCTCCCAAAGCATTCCAAGTTGTGTTAATATGTTTACCAATCACTATCAACTGGCCAGGTTTCAGAAATCCCCAGTCGTTTCCAAGGTATATGTATGTATATAACACATCTTTAAAAGCTTTGGATTCCGGCACTGAGCCTTCTAAGTTAGTCGTACCTCCGGTATATGTCTCTTGAAGTTCTCCGGATTCACTCAAATGTGCCCAAGCTCTTGTCCATTCACCAGCTACTCCACTGCCAGGATATTCAATTCTGCCGTCATTATCGCCGGGGTTGGTGAAGCGGGTGCTATCTCCGGGGAGTTGGTTATATTTGGTTTTGAAGTTATGTATGGCGGTCATATATTGGTTAACTTCGCCAACAAATCTCTGCACCTTGGTGCTATCAACCATGCTCTGCGCGACCAATATCCCACCAATCAACAGCCCGATAATCACCAAGACGATGGAGAGTTCAACAAGTGTGAAGCCTTTGCGAAGCCTGTCATCGCTATACCCCCCTCTGTCCCCCCTATGAGGGGGGATGAAAGGGGGGTGGGTTCTATTGTTATCTATCGCGGAGATTCCCCTAGAATCCCTGCGTGATTCAGGGAATGGCAGCTTTTTCAATAGGGTAAATCCGCGTTTCATTTTTTATTTATACTTCTACTTTTACTCAATGAACCTTAAAAAAGAATGCAGGCTGGCAATAAGTATCGTTTTCAAAGTGGTAAGCGCCAGTACCACCGTCAGTAGTAAAGCTAGTATCGCTACAGTAATTGGGATTAGACCCGCCATAACCATATAATACGCCAGCATTGGCAACGCCGTCATCCATTTTTTTGTCTATAGCTGCCACGGTTGCTACAGATAATCTTCCGCCTCCCCACCAATAATCAGTTGATGCTTGCCCATAATCTGTAGATATAAAGTTTTCTTGATTACCGTATATGCCGTTCCAACTAGTTGACCTGACAAATTTGTAATAAGTGTGTTTAAATGGAGTTTCTATAAAGTTGCATTGGTCAGCAGGGATTTGCCACCATTGTCCGTGAGTTATCGGCCCTATAGTTTCTCCCGGAAAAATACCTGAAAGACGAAGATGAACAAAAGCTTCACATTGCTCTCTGGTACTGGCTGTTCCGTTTGATTGCAAATAGCCGTCTCCATTACCGACATATCCGCCAAACATAGCCCCGTTCGCCGTATCACCGGGAATGCTTTTATATAGCCCTTTGAATTGGTTAATCATAATTTCATATTGGTTGAAATCACTAACCATTCTATTGACTCTCACACTCTCAACCAAACTCTGCGCCACCAAGATGCCACCAATAAGCAGCCCGATAATTACGAGGACTATAGAGAGTTCAACTAGAGTGAAGCCTTTGCGAAGCCTGCCATCGCTATACCCCCCTCTGTCCCCCCTATGAGGGGGGATGAAAGGGTGGTGGATTATATTGTTATCTATCGAAGAGATTCCCCTAGAATCACTTTGTGATTCAGGGAATGACAGCTTTTTCAATAGGGTAAATCCGCGCTTCATGCGGGGCATATTATATAATAAAAGCTAAATTGCAAAAAAAACCCGCTACGGGAGCGGGTTTTGAATTTATTTCCGAGAAGTGAAATTATTACTCAACGCCTTCCAGCGCTTCGGTTACAACTTCTTCCTCGTTATCCACTTCATCTTTCGGTTTTCTGCTGGCGATGCTGGTACGTTTCAGCTTGCCACCAATTTCATCCCATGAATATTTGTAAACAACGGTTTTTGTTCCGGTGGTTACAATATCGCCATTTGGCATTTGCAGAACGTCAAAACCTTTTTGCAAAGCATCCGAGATGAGCTGCGATGAGTTTTTGATGTAGCGTGAATCAAGCATAACGTCGCTTGAAATTTGGTTATCCTCAGGAAGAGGTGTTTCCTGCTTGCGGAAGTTGATAAAAGATCTTAAGACCTCTTTCTCATTTTCATTTTTTGCTTTTGCCATAACTTAAATCCTAGCCCTTGATTTATTTAAAGATTCCTTAACTATTGAAGATGCTAACGATTTAAATAGTTAATTTCAAGCAGTTTTTTTGATTTTTTAGCAAAAAAATTCTTAGTGCGGCATCAGTGCGGCAATTCTTCAATAAATTCGATTATCGGCGCGAAAACTTTTTCCTTATCATTTCCACGGATAATTACGTGATTATTGACTTTCGGCTTTACCAGCTCTTTCTTTTTGGACTTTATATCGTCAAAAATAATCTGTCCGGATTTTGGGTTAACAATCGGGTCATCGGGCGATTGGATGATTAATGTCGGCGCCATGATGTTTTTTAGCTCAATTCTGGTTTTTTTCATGAGTTTGGAAAGCTGCTCGATGCCTTTTACATAATTTATGCTATAGTTGGTTTCGGGATATTCCGGCTCATCTTCGATAAATTCTTTTTTGCCTTTTTCGCCAAATTTATCCATAAATTCATTCCAGAAATTCACCACTTTCACGAGGCGAAATCTGATGTCATTGATTTTCACTGCCGCATTGATGGAAATGATTCCCGCGCATTTTGCCGGATGTTTTCCTGCTGCGTATAATGAAAGCAGGCCTCCGGTGGAGAACCCTGCAAACACGGCTCTGTCGCAGATCTGCTCAATTGCCAGAACGCCGCGCATATAGGAATCGTACCATTTTATCCAGCTTGCTGTTTTCATATTTTCCGGTGCTGTGCCGTGTCCATCCAAGCGCACGCAATAAACGCTAAAGCCTTTGTCATGTAGGGCTTGAGCCAATTCTCGAACTTCGCCGGGCGATGATTTGTAGCCATGGCAAAGCACGACTCCGAGTTTTTTA
>Ga0210019_1001121_pt1 | contig 29841 bp, 30 predicted proteins | sample CryGeyCG2114_020_2_FD_183969 | JGI IMG/M metagenome (GOLD analysis project Ga0210019, IMG submission 183969) | Groundwater microbial communities from aquifer - Crystal Geyser CG11_big_fil_rev_8/21/14_0.20 (SPAdes) (version 2) | ecosystem: Environmental > Aquatic > Deep subsurface > Groundwater ...
AACACCAGACGGATCTTCGATGTGAGCACTAATACCTAACGATGCACCAGCAACACCGGGAGCGGTAATGTAATAGCCTGTTGGAGGTGTAGTGTCTCGAATAACTGTAACGGGTCCACTGCTTCCCATAATCTGTCCACTATTCCCCCACACATCGCTGGCGTGGATGTTGTAACTAAACGTACTTCCCGATGGCTGATTACTGGTATCTATTGTTGATTCCCAGGTATTGGATGAACCACTTCGGACCATGTCAAAACTACCGATACCGGTATACAACGTTACTGCCAAAACACCCGAAGGGTCTTCGATATTGGCGGTTACCTGCAAAGACGAATCAACTACACTCGGTGCACTGAGGTAATTACCCGTTGGAGGTGTATTGTCTTTAGTCACCACAACGGTATTAACTCCCGTCAGCTGAACGGGATTGTGGTTGATACTTGCATCCCACACGTACAGAAAATAGTTCAGTACCGTACCGTTTGCATACTGATCCACATTAATCGTGGTTTCCCAAACGTTCGAGCCGGTATTGCTAAGATCAACGTTGGATTGTCCGCCACCAGTTGGCCAGATGGTAAGTTGAACTCGCGCAACACCCGACGCATCATCCACCTGTGCTTTAACAAGCAAAGTGTGATTAACAACGGCTGGTGCATCAACAATGCCACCCGTTGGCGGATTGTGATCGTTTGCCGTTGGATCCGGCGTTGATGTTGCTGTTGGAATCGGCGTTGCCGTCGGTACCGGTATTGGTGTAACCGTTGCAACTGGCACTGGGGTTGGTATGGTTCCAACATCGCCAGCTGCCATACCTCTCCACACAGATGTTGTGCGATATTGGTTGACCGATCCATTGCTCGGCCACCCAAACCCCTCGAGATTTGCAAAAGGTACAGCCTCTCGGTAATTCGTTCGACTATCACTTAATTCACCCTTGTATATTGAAAGGTGGATGTGAGGAATAGTATATTCTCCGCAAAGAGCATTTGAGGCTTTGCCAATGAGGGTTTGACCTAAGGTAACTGCACTACCATTTGTGACGACAATACTATTGACCTTCATATGTGCAAGTTGGACATACCAGTAGAGCACTTGTCCTTCAGGTCCAAGACCAGCTTCCGTTGTCCTGATTGCAACAGTACCATCACAAGCCGTTGTATTGACACCACCCCAAGCAACAGTTCCAGTAACTGGACTAATTACATCTCGTCCTTCAGTGGCTTCGTTCAGTTCGGTTAAGTCAAATGAGTATGCATATGTACCTGCATGCGTACCAGAATTATAACCTTGGTAAACATACCATTGTTCACCTTCCCTGAAAGGAAATACCAGAGTTGGTTGACTTTCTTGAGCATAAACACCATTTTGCAACAGGGCTGTCAAGGTAAGTATTACTGTCATCATCAATAAACGTCCGTTGTTGCTAGTCATGCGACTACTCCTTTGAGAATATGTGCACGGATGCACGAAGTGAATAAGAGTCTCAACGCCAGGTCGGCATATCAAATAATTAGAACAATCTTAGAGTTTTTACAATAGTATCAAAACCCTCGCCGAATTCATCGTGGTCTGGGTATATTATTGATAGAATATAGTTCTTACTCTGGTGGGGAATATAAATTTCTACATACTTATTTAACTCCATGTCAACAGAGTGTGCTTTGATTGCTGTGGCACCGGCGAGAGGTATTTGGGTAAATACTCCCTGTTCTTGGTTTGAGCGAAGATATCCGTACTTCTTAAACTCTTCGATTGTCTCAGCAACCGTTGGGTCTGTTTGAGTGCTAAATTTCCTAGCGATATGAATATAAATGTAATTTTCTGAATTTTCAGCTATAAATTTTACTGAATAAAATTCATTATTGTCGTCATCGCCTTTCGTTTGCCAATCGTTTGGATATTCTATACTAAACCCATATTCCTCGTTTGTATATGTATTCCACCCAGCATACGGATCTGGTGTTGGTGTTGGAGTATTCGTAACTACATCCTTAACTCCCGGAAATAAAAAATATCCCAGTATAACAAATAGAACGATTCCGGTAACAATTAGCTTCCTCCACATGTAAATATCTTAGTATATACGTCTTCGTGTGTCAACTAATGAGTTGATTTTTGATCTGTTAACGTGCAAGCACTCTCACTTGCATATATTAAGATATATATTCGCGCACTGTCAAGACTCTAAATCTGACGTCTTGATTACATCTTTATTTGGTCTCTCGTACTGGTTTGTATTTTTCTGTCCCGAAAAGCCGTGAAACGTTGTTGTATAAATAAACTAAACATCGAATGTTTCGTGGGCCGTGTTTTGGGGTAACTATACGTTTCGAAATTTTGTACCTTAAATCACGTTTTTGCCGCCCTGAAGGCAAACTAAACATTCGATGTTGCGCGACTTCACTTTGTGAATAGTTTTGTAGGCTTGAAAGCATAGTGTTCTCCTCCTTCAAACCCTTAATTTTACTCATTATCGAGTACGCTCTCATTCGCGTTCCCACACCTCCTCTCTTCTTCCCCCTATGTCGCATTTGTATCTTAACTTATTCACTCGAATGACTTGCAAGGCAATAGCACTTGCCTAGTATTTCTTCTTAAAATAGATTACGATTCCGATCATGCACGATTTACACACGGTTAAAAAGTCCGTTTTACGGGTGTCAAGGGTTTTTAGTCATCCTAAAACGAAATGACATATAGTTATGACTTAAAAGCTACTCATATAATGGCAAACTGAACGATAAGGTCTCATAGTAAAATCAGTTTGTTTTGGAGTAGCTATATGTCAGGAAAAGTCGATTATGGAGAAACAATACTTGAGGCTGCATCAAGAGAACTTAAAGAAGAAACCGGATTATCGGGAGATCCTACCATTGTTGCTCTGAAACATTACGTCGTCTTCGACAAGAAATCGAACAATCTCCTTGAGGATAAATTTATGTTCCTGTGTCTTGTTGAAAATCCCGCCGGCGATATTTGTGGAAGCCAAGAAGGAAAGTACGAATGGGTAAAAGAAACTAACTTACAAAACTATGTTACAAACCCATTCGAAGACTATACTGCTTTTAACGCCCAGATTGATTTGATTAAAAATTATAATGGAACGATGAATTTTTCTGAAAATCGGCACTACAGCGAAAAATTCTAGGAAGATGTTATATGTTGTAATGAGCGTATGTCGCATATGTCCTTGACTTATACACCGAGTTGCAATCTAATGAAAAAAGGGTAAAATACAGGCGTGTCTAAGGAAATTGCTAAAGAAAAAATTAACTACACTTCGTCTAAGTCAGACATTTGGAAGGCTTACAAAGAGGCTACCTCCGTTTTGGGAAAAAATGAGACCCTTGCTCCGGCAACCATCAAAGAAATAACGAAAACAAATAATGGCATTAAAGAGTCTCTTACTCATCTAAAATCACAGTTAGTCGTTCAACTAGATGCTTCATTGGTTGATCTTGCGAGCAAGTTTAGCCAAGCAGAAGAGATGCTTTTGGAGCTCAAACAGGCTATCGCAAAACAGCATGATCAACTTGAGGAAGAGGTCTCCCGCATACAAATAGAGCGGAAACGCGAAGAAGAGGAATATACATACGACTTTACCAGACGTAAACAGCGACAAGAGGAAGATTTGAAAGATCAAAAAAATATTGCCGATGCTGAAGTGGCTCAGGAAAAAGCGGAGCTAAAAAAACAGCAGGACGAACTTACCAGTTTGCGCAAACAAGCTGAGGCGTTCGATGCCCGACTTGCTGTAGAGGTTAATGAGGCTACCGAAAATACCGAAAAAGAGTTGAGGATGCAGTTTGAACATGAAAAAGCATTAAGTTCTCAGAAATACGAAAGCCAGAACGTGCTTTCTCAGCAAAAAATAGATTCGCTTTCGGAGACTATTAAAAACCAACAACAAGAAATAGTACGTCTCAATAAGGCACTGTCGGATGCAAATGTGCAGGTGACGAGTATTGCCGAAAAGGCAGTAGGTCAAAAATATAGCGCACCAACGGGTGGGTCAGCCAATAATGTGGAGGTATGATCTTCTGTCTAAACTATAGAAGAGATGTTCGTTCTTAAAGGGAACAAGAGCAAGCACTACCGCCTCTTCACAGTAGTGTGTCCGGTCAATAACGTTATCCGTCAACGCCCCAACAGCGCCGATTCCCTGTTTAATATTCGTGTGGGCAAAAACAATATCTGCAGCCTCTCCTAGCTCTTGCCCTTGGAGGATTAATTCTGCAATCCGAGGAGGTAGCATGAAAGTTCCTGTTCGTGCTTTACCCAAGTTCCCATCTTTAGATTTGATCACGACCCATCCAAGATCAAACATATCTTCTTCTGATTTCTCGATTCCTCCTTCAATGCCAACCCAATAATCAGCGTTTGAAGTTTCTTTTGAAGCATTCTCTGCCCTATTTAAGGCTCCCTGGAAGGTTTCATCGTCACTTTGTGGTTGATCACTTACGCCCGATGGAACCGATATGCCTTCAATCTCAAACGTTTCTTTAGGGAACATTTTTTGAAAACCTTGTAAGGTGGCGTTGATTTTTACGGGGTTTTGTGATGCGACGACAATTCTCCTCATGTTTTTTACCAGATTAGTGTACCATTTCGGCAATTTCAAACCCCTGGGGTTTGATGAGGCCTCTGTGAGGCTGAAATATATGTGTTGACCATCACGTTAAAACTTCTCACTATAGTGGTGCGTTTCGGTGAATCTCAGTGTGCCGGTATATGACTTGATTAAATCAAGTTCCGATGTAAAAGCATCATAGTCTTCGAATGGGTTTTTTACATATTCAGACAATTGATTTTCATGCACCCATTTATATATACCCTCTGGTCCGGCGGTAATTTCGCCGTGCGGGTTTTTGACAAGACACAAAAACATAAATTTATCTTCAAGTAGATTGTTTGATTTCTTGTCAAAAACTAGGTAATGTTTGAGTGCTACGATGGTAGGGTCACCGGTCAATCCAGTTTCTTCGCTAAGTTCTCTTGATGCGGCTTTAAGAACAGTTTCCCCATAATCAACCTTCCCTGACATAAATCCTTGACACCCGTAAAACGGACTTTTTAACCGTGTGTAGATCAGATACTCATTTGTTAAATTATCAGTATCACGTTGACAACAAACCCAGACCGAGATTTTTGCTTGAACTTTCAGAGTGAGTTTTTCGGTATCTAATTTTCCTGCATAGCCTTTTCCTTTATCAGTGAGGCGATAAAAGGTTCCATTTTTCTCAATCAAACCTAAGATTTTTAGTTGGTTCAGATGGAAGTTTAGTTTGTTATTCTCCATGTCATCTTCTATGCGCAAATCAGAATATCTACACTCGGGATAGAACAGAAGTTTCTTTAATATGAGTGTTTGTATCCTGTGTAAATTGTGCATGATTGGAATAATAATCCATTCTGAACATAAATACTAGACAAGTACATTTGCCTTGTTCTAAATTCCAAAACAGACAATGTCTAGGACTTTTTGACCTATGGGAACTTACAGAGCTTTTGTAACGGTTTATAATGTCTAGGTGGATTAATAAATACTACGGGGCTGTAGCTCAGTTGGCTAGAGCGCTTGCATGGCATGCAAGAGGCCAGGGGTTCAAGTCCCCTCAGCTCCACCATTAGTTTCGGGTACGAAACTTTAGGAGTTTGCTCAGCAAACTCCATGGCCAGGGTTATTGGTGAATGTGATACCCGTGTTCACGTTTTGAGATTTGTATTATTAAGTATGGGAGCCTATCGATTTTATGGATCGCGTACGCTACAATACGTCTATGTCTGAGAATGCGTATAACTCAAAAAAAATCGAGCCAAAATGGCGCGAGTTCTGGAAAAAGTTGCCAATCTATCAAGCCGATCTTAGCTCTGATAATGAGAAAGAGTATATACTTGTCGAATTCCCATATCCATCGGGAGCGGGGCTTCATGTGGGTCATGTATGGGGATATACCATGGGGGATGTTCTTGCTAGACGTGCTCGAATGAAAGGCAAAAATGTACTATTTCCCATGGGGTGGGATGCGTTCGGGTTGCCGACCGAGAATTATGCGATAAAAACGGGGGTTCATCCTGCGGTAGCAACTGCACAAAATGTGGCAACATTTAGACAGCAGATGGATCGAATGGGGTTTTCGTTTGATTGGTCGCGCGAAATAAATACCACCGATCCTAATTATTACAAGTGGACGCAGTGGATATTTTTAAAACTGTTTGAGAAGGGTCTTGCATATAAAAGCAACATGCCGATTAACTGGTGTGCTTTTTGTAAAACAGGGCTTGCAAACGAAGAAGTTACCGGTGAAAATCTGCACGAGAGGTGCGGAAAACCAGTTGAACGACGCATGATAGATCAGTGGCTTCTAAAAATTACGGCTTACGCAGATCGGTTGATTGACGATTTATCCACCGTTGATTATACAAACGACATTGTAAGCCAACAGACCAATTGGATTGGTCGTTCAATTGGGGCGTATGTAACCTTTGCCATTGAGGGATCAAGCGAAACGGTCACGGTTTTTACTACCCGTGCAGACACATTACCAGGGGTAACGTTTATGGTTGTATCTCCCGAACATCCGTTGCTCTCAACGCTTACGACTGATGAGCAATCAGAAAACGTGCGCGATTATGTAAAGATTGCAGCATCAAAGTCCGAGCTTGAACGATCGCAGTTGCAAAAAGATAAGACAGGTGTTTTTACCGGATCGTATGTAATAAATCCATTGACAGGCGCTAGGGTACCGTTGTGGGTATCTGACTACGTACTTGCTAGTTATGGCACAGGTGCTGTTATGGGTGTTCCAGCCTACGATGAACGCGATGCTGAGTTCGCTGAAAAGTATCACATTCCAGTAGTTGAGGTAGAAGAATTGGGCGAGCATGTGTCAGAGGAGATCGTGCAAAAACTAGCAGAAAAAGGCAGTGCAAAACCTGGTGTTGAATACAAACTAAGAGATTGGATCTTTTCACGCCAACATTATTGGGGTGAGCCGATTCCTATTATTCATTGTGAAACATGCGGTATGGTTCCAGTCCCGATCGAGCAACTTCCCCTTGAGTTACCTGAAATAACAGATTATCAGCCAACGGAAGATGGACGGTCGCCTTTGGCAAAAGTTGAATCGTGGGTAAACGTAGTGTGCCCAACGTGTGGAAAGATGGCAAAACGTGAAACTGATACCATGCCTAATTGGGCAGGATCGTCGTGGTATTTTTTGCGGTTTGTTGATCCCCATAATAATAGTGAGTTTGCTTCCCGTGAAAAGTTGGACCATATGATGCCGGTTGATTTGTATATTGGTGGGGCAGAGCATACAACGTTACATCTTTTATATTCGCGGTTTTGGCATAAAGTTTTATTTGATCAGGGATTAGTAGCGACTGCTGAACCATATGCAAAAAGACGGAATCGTGGAATTATTTTGGCTCCTGACGGGCGAAAAATGAGCAAAAGTCTTGGTAATGTAATAAATCCAAATGACGAAGTCGATGTGGTTGGAGCCGATACCTTGAGGATGTATGAGCTATTTATGGGACCGTACCAAGACACGTTTCCGTGGAACCCGTCGGCGGAAAAAGGTGTGTATAGATTTTTGGAGAGAGTGTATGCCATGCAAGGTAAGGTACTGGTAAACAATCTGCCTGATACACGGCTTTCGGTTCGCATAAAGCTTAATGAAACCATCCGTAAAGTCGGAAAAGATGTAGAGAACATGAAATTTAATACCGCTATATCAGCATTGATGGAGTGTTTAAACGAGATTGAGCGAACAAACGGTGCGATTGCTAAAAAGGATTGGCAGGATTTTGTAAAACTACTTGCACCATTTGCGCCATTTATCTCTGAGCAGTTATGGTTTGAAATGTCAGAAGAGTTAGGAAAACCGTTCATTTCCATTCATGTACAGGCTTGGCCTTCTGAGGATAACACGGTGGAGGATAAAAAAGATATTGTGATCCCCATTCAAGTCAATGGAAAGCATCGAGATACGCTGATCATTTCGGACGGAGATGTACGTCAAGAAACGGTGGAGTCGCGTGCAAAAGAGATGGGGGGGGTTAAAAAATGGCTTGATGGTAAGGCTGTGTCGACGGTTGTTTACGTACCCGGAAGACTTATTAATTTCGTGCTTCAAAAGTAATTTGGGGGATTCCCGGAATATTTTTCCGTCAATCTTTCCCATAAAGTTCCAAATCGATTTACCCGAGAATAGTAAAATATGACCGACCGGAGGATTTACCCTCCGGTCGGTATTTGTGCAACGTGCTGGTTAGCGAGTAAACCCAGCCCGTACCCATAACTCGTACACCCTTAACCTCGTGATGTCTCTCTGGTCAATATTGTACTCCAGAGCGATTGGGATGTGGAAATACTCAACGGTGTCGATGTTGACGACACCAGCTTCTTTGAAGTAGTATGTTTTCTCCCTTGGGAGCTGAAACACCGTACTCCATACGTCCGTTCGATATCCTTCGTGGATATCGACAGATGAATAGTTGTACGGAACTTGATCATTTTCTACGGACCATACAAAATCATCCAGTGCCTCAGGACGGACAATCGTCTTTTTGACGATCCCAACTATTCCGTTACTACGATCTCCTTCGCGATACTCAACCCCGTCCAATATCCATCCGTGACCAGCACGATCGTGCTGATTGGAAGGAAACACGAGGTCTGTTGACGTGAGGACATACATCTCCGGCCCATAATCCCCAAGGATCGATGATTTATCCACGACGAATACTTCGTACCGCCGTGGGACATTATCAACCCGGGTGACTTCTACAACTTTGGCCTCTACAACTTCAGTGACTTCTGTCGGTTGTCGGTTGTCTACTATTGGTTGCTGTGAACAGCCAACCAACAAAAGGACAGTCAACATTACACAGCAAACTAGCTTTTTCAACCTGCTCATTTCAGTTCTCCTTTTCGAGGATGTATTGGATGTCAAAGAACCTGCGTCATTGCACAATGAGCCGATAATATACTACAGGGGGTTATTTGCTTGAGGCTTATCTGAGGTGAGGTTACTGAATGAGGTCTACGTTAAGTCTTAATCACCCTATCCAGAACCTTTAATGCATCCGCATTATGTTGAATCATTTTTCTAATATAGGGAGCAAGATGGCCTTCACTAAAAAGAGCTTTTCCGTATGGATTAATGTCACCTTGGTGGTAGATACAGTTATTTAACTCAATATCTTGATCGGTAGCGTGCATAATCTGCCATTCAATGGGTGTAATTTTACCTGCTAGTTCAAGTGGTGCTATGGCACGAACGCGAAGTGTTGGAAGTAAACCTTTCTCGTGAGTTGTTGCAATGTGCTTTTTTGTAATTTGCCGCATTCCTGCAAATGGAATGGGTTGATTCCGTGCGGTTAGTTCATATCTTCCCAAGATGTCACTTTGTGCTGCGTTATATCCGATGCGGCTGCGAATTTTTGGTCTTGTTACAACTTCTTGTAATTCTACTTTCCCAACATAGGTTCTTGAACGTACGATGGTTTCATCATAGGTGCGCGGGTGACCAATAAATAGTCGACACCGTGCGAGATCATACGTCTCCTGGGATAATGTTTCAATCGTCTCCATTAAAACGTTTGCGGATCCTTGCGTTAATACAAGTTCTATCATTGTTTCCAAAAACTCAATATCGTTTTGGTCGTGCATACCCCGATCAGTTTTTAGCAATTCCGCGAGTCGACTGTTAATTTCAGTTGCTTCGAATTCATCAGGTAGCGGTGGGAGATTAGTTGCAATAGCAGAAATCATCCGTTTATCAGTTGCCATTTTTCTTATTACTGAGGAAGTTGATTTTATACTTGCATCAAGATCCCATGGATTGCGCAAGGTTTGGTCAGTTAAGATTTTTGCGTTTGTTAATGCTTCGTTAAATGGAACGTTCAGTTTGTCTGATGAATATCGCATTTCGGCTGTTACGGGAGCCAAAGATTCAACGTGAGCATTTGCTACCGAAAAGAGGGCAGGGTATCGTTGTTCGGTTAATACATCTCGTAGATAGCTGGAGCTATCTTTGATTGATCGAGTTGCTAGAGCAGTTTCTTTATTACGATTGTTGTATGTCTGAAGAATGCGAATCACGTCGGTAAGATGCATCAAGTTGGTCAGATTAGTTTCGTCAAATGAGCATGGATCTGCAACAAAGGCTTTCAATTGCTCCGAAATAAATGCGCTGTAAGCCAAGTAATTGCCCGTTCTGTAATCTTCAATTTCCCTGTCCCATTCGGACGGAAATACATCATCCATGATTATCTTTACACTTGGAGGTACGGGATCCCCCTGGTATTCTGCAGAGGCGAGTTCAGTGAGTGCTTGCTGCATGAGCGTTTCCACCTCTAGGTATTCAGATGATAATAGAAATTCAGCTGAATAGTTGCATGAGGGTGGATATTTCAAACTTTCACGTAACGCATACACCTCTTTGGGGGAAGTAGCTTCTGACCGAGGGAAAATCTCTTGGTGTTCAGTTTTTGGTCTATTGTTCATATACGTATCCTTCGCCTCTTTTTGTCATTATTTTCCCAGAATTAGGGAGTTCTTCCATTTTTTTGCGCAATGAATACACGAGTTGATCTAATGCCCAATCTGAGTAGATTGCGGTTGAGTTTACTCCCCAGATTACATCAGCAATCATGTCACGCGTTACGATAAGGCCAACGTTTTCAGTGAATAGATTATAAAGATTCCTTTCGGATCGTGTGAGAGTACTGTAAATAGATCCTTTGCTGATAGTTTCGGGATCGAGGTTTTGTAGGTAGTCTTTAAAGAGTATTGAAAATATTGATCCATTTGAGGTGAGTATCCCGAGGTCTTTTGCAAGCTGTAATGCTGGACTATCGTCATTTGATACACGACTATTAATAGTTTCAATAAGGACTTTTAGGGTACTCTCGGGTAGGCTTGTAGCAATTCTTTGTAACGTGTTTTTTATAATTGGTAATTCGTCAAGATCAGCATTAGAAATACTCTTGGGGTCAGAATTAAAAGTTTTTAGCAGCGACTTAAGTAGTCCTGGATGTCCTCCAGATAGGGTTAGCAGTTTGTCTTCGGTTGTGCTTGATAACGAATGGTCTTTGGATTGATCTACAATTATTTGTAAAATTCGTTTGGAGTCTTCTTTGTTGTAGGGAGCAATGAAATTACAGCTGTTGCGTATTCGTTTTGAAATCGTGTGATTATTGAGGAGTGGGTCCGAAAGGATGTCAGAGTTTGCAAATAGTACGTATGAAAAATTCCAACGATGAGTGCTAAATAATTGTGAGAGGCCTTGCATTAGGTCTTTGTTTAAGGGCTCAAGATAGGGGAGGTTGATACATAGCCCAAGTTTATTGGATGAAGCAAACGTGTCAATGAAAGCAATAATTTCTGGGATTGTAGATCCAATGTCGGATACGGATAGTTTTGTGGATATATTAAGCGAGAGAATCTGGGCGATTTGAGAATCTATTCCGTTTGTTCCCGCCAAATCAATGCATACTATTGGATATGGTTTACTACTAGGCCCAATTAACTGTGAGAACATGCTGAAGAGGTAGTTACGACTACATCCGCAGACACCCATAAAAGTTGTTGGTCGGAATTGGGAAAATGCTTCCTGTGCCGTAGAAATATATCCGTCGTATTTTGGCTGATTGGGCATGTTTTTATTATATAGTAACCCCATATATTTTGTGATAAAATAACAAGCGGTGGAGGAATTTTCTTTGGAAGACAATTCTATTGATACGTTATGGCGTGTGTTTGTGTCTAAGTATAGGTACGAGCTTATCGCTGGGTTTTCATTCCTTGCATTGCTGGGCGGGATAGTCGCGTCTATGGTTGTGTTTAAGAATCAATCGCCGGAAAAGATCTCTATTCAAAAACCTTCTTCCGAGGTTGTCGTGAATATTAAGATTGATGTTGGTGGTGCAGTAAAAACGCCCGGTATATACGATCTACCAAAAGGCAGTCGTATCAGTGACGTGCTTGCAGCCGCCGGAGGATTGCTCGAAAATGCTGATACCGAGTGGGTAAGTGAGTTTATTAACCTAGCTGAGGTTGTTTCTGATGGAGAAAAGTTGTTTATTCCCACACGTGCCGACCCGGTAGAACAATTTGATTCGCAAAGTAATCCTACGTCTGCTAGTTTAGATAGTCAGCCTGTTTCAGCAAAAATAAATATCAACAAAGCTACGATTGAGCAGCTTATTTCGTTACCTGGTATTGGAGAAAGTTATGCCAACAAGATAATTCAAAACCGTCCGTATAAATCTATCGAGGAGCTATTAAATGTGTCAGGCATCGGACCCAAAAAATTTGAAAGTCTCAAAGATTTAGTGAGTGTGTATTAGAGATTTCAACGGTAGCGAATTCAAAACAGTATGGTCTATGTCAATAAGATTCATCTCAGCGAACCACAAAAAGCCGCCTTGCGCGGATTTGGCATTGTTGTGTTTTGTTTGCTCATTGGATTTGTTCGCGGATGGTGGGTGTATTCACACGAAGGTGCGCTTGTTTTTCCGGTGGATGTTGTCGTCCAAAAACCAGCATACGAGTACGGTCTTTTTAAGCGATTTGAGGTTACCACTGTTACGGGAGGGACTCCGTTTATGATTGTTGTGGATAGAAGTTCTGAGATTTTATACGGTGATAGATTGACTGTTGATGGTGCGTTGTCGGATTACAACATTATGTACAGCCCAAAAGTTATCATCCAGCCGGGCGAAAATCAGGGAGGCTGGTTCTATAAAAAAATGTTTGCGGTGAGAGACGCTATTATTGCGCGTATTGGATTACTTTTTCCTGAGCCATACGCGCGATTAGTGGGTGGTATTGTGTTTGGGATTGATCAGGATTTGGGTAAACAACTTTCAGAGAGTATGCGTAGCTCAGGAATAACGCATATTTTAGTTGCATCTGGGTACAACGTTACGATTGTGGTGGCCGGAATAACGCTTCTGTTTAGAAATATCGCGCTTAATCGCAAGTTAGCAGGAACCATTTCGGTCGTATGTGTATCTTTGTATGTAGTCATCGCGGGGATGGAACCTCCTGTTGTTCGGGCAGCGGTTATGGTTTGTGCACTTGTGCTCGCAGAATTTGCCGGCAGGCAGTACCATCCGCTGCTTATCCTTTGTTATACCGGTATGTGCATGCTCATGTACGACGTGTATCTATCAACGAGTTTATCATTTTTCTTATCAATCGCGGCAACGTGTGCGATTTTTGTTATTCGGCCGTGGGTCTCAAAGTATTTTTCGTTATGGGCGGGGTTTATCCGAAATGATATTGTGACAACGATCTCGGTGGTGCTTCTTACAAGCCCTCTACTATGGTTTTGGCTTGGCACGTTTCAGATCAAAGGAATTCTCACCAATGTAGCGGTGCTGTGGATTGTTCCCTATGTAACCTGGGGGAGTATTGGTGCACTGCTGGTGTCTTTGGTATCACTGCCGATTGCGCGATCAATTTCGTTTTTTGTAACCATGCTTTTGTCATATCTTCTGTTTGTGGTGGAACATCTCGTAACATGAACAACCATATTATCACCCGTATGTTGCCGTTTGCCATTGCCGTTTGTGTAACGTCTTGGTGGCTTTTGGGTCAGATGTCACTTATCGGTCCACGCATTGTTTTTTTATCAGTTGGAAACGGTGATGCAATATTCATTGAGAATTCCAACGGATATCAAGTTCTTATAGATACAGGACCTGACGCATCCGTTGTTCGGCAACTTGGCAGCATCCTTCCGGTTTGGGATCGAAGCCTAGACGCAGTATTTCTTACACACGCGCACGCCGACCATATTGGAGGACTCTCGTATGTTACGAATGCCTATACCGTAAGTAAGGTCTATCGAAATGATCAAGCATACGATTCCCCTTTGTACAAGGATCTTATCGATTCTTTGCCCTATACTAGTCAAGTAGTCAAAAATTTCATCTTGGGCGACACGCTGGAGCAGGGGGACGTGACCATAACATCGTTGTGGCCACCACGCGATTTTAGTCCAAAGACCCCCGTAAATGACACCGCGATGGTGCTTTACGTTACACTGAGGCAGGTGAATATCTTATTAACCAGTGACGTTGAACTAGCAAGGAGTCAGTTTGCTGGTATTGTAAAACAGGCAGGGGATATAGATGTACTTAAGATGCCGCATCAAGGCAATAAAGTTTCGGTAACCGATACCGTGCTTTGGAGTTTGCGCGCCGAAGTTATCATATACTCAGTTGGGCACAACAGTTATGGTCATCCAGATCCAGGTATAGTAGCCTTAACAAAATCACATACGCCCTATGTGTTTAGAACAGATGAGGCTGGTTTTGTGAGCGTTAAGCCAGACGTGAGGGGTGGCTATTCGGTCTTAACTAAATATGACTAAATATAAGAAACAGCATAAAACTAGATCATTTTTTGTGGTGTTGGCAGCAGTGTTGTTGGGCATATTCGGATGGTATTGGTTCGTAATCTTGCAAAACGCTTCGTTTACGATTGATGTTAGTTTTCTACAATCCATGTTTGAAACAACAAGAAGCCGTGATAGTGTAACCGGGCAGCAATCGGTTGTGTTTACCATTGGGCTCATGTCTGACAGTCACGGGCAAACTCAAAATATTATCAAGTCACTTGAGGAGATGTTACAAGCAAACGTTGATCTGGCAGTACATCTTGGCGATTTTACCGCGGCAGGTGAAGAGGATTCATTCAGCCAGGCGTATCACGCATTGGTAGATTCGGGACTCCCGTATACGGTTATGCCGGGAGATCATGATTTTAATTGGTTTCCCGAGTATTCACGGTCAAATTACGAGCAGTATTTTGGATCATCCTACAGTGGAACAAAGATTATTGGTGGTGTTGGTCTTATTTTTTATGAAAACTCAGTGAGTGACACGAACAATGACATGATATCGTGGCTCAAGGGCGCGCTTGAAGAGACATCAGCTGCAACACTTCGCATCTTTTTTTCTCCCAAGCCACTTGCTAATCCCTATTTTTCAACAAAAGTCGATAGTGGAGGGCAACAAGTTATTTCGCTGTTACGAGAAGAGGGAATAAAGTATGCGGTTTCGGGAGATACGCATATTTTTGCTGAATACCAAGACGACACTAACTCGATAACGTTTGTAACGGTTGGTGCTCTGGGGGAGTACAAATCACCTTTGCCACAGTGGGTGTTGATGAAGATTTATGCCGATGGTTCCGTTACGTTTGAACCAAAACCACTTGTCGATTTTTAGAAAAACCCTGGTTGTTCCTTGTTATTTTGGTCTGTATATGGTAAAAATGCCAAGATATGCATGAACGTACACTTATTGTGATAAAGCCAGATGCGGTTAAACGAGCGCTTGTTGGCAAAATTTTTCAACGGTTTGAAGATGTAGGTTTAAAACTCCTTGCCTGTAAAATGATTCGTCCAACTCGTGAGGAGATAGATAGTAATTATCCGCATACTGAGGAATGGTACAAAGGGATGGGTGAAAAGGTTCTCGCCAATATAAAAGATTCCGAGCTTGACGCAATGACAGAACTTGGAACGGAGGATCCATTAAAACTAGGACGGATGATTGGAGAAAAGATTGTTGATTATTGGCTTGAAGGTCCGGTTATTGCTTCGGTCTGGGGAGGAAATCATGCCATAAAAGTCGCGCGAAAGATTCGAGGGTTTACGGTTCCTGCACTTGCCGACGCGGGAACAATTTTGGGAGATTATTCGTCTGATTCGTCAACACGCGCCCTAAAAGAAGGTAGAACAGGCAGAACATTTATTCACGCTTCGGGAGATCAAGATGAAGCAAAACGCGAGATTGAACATTGGTTTGGCAAAGATGCTCAGTTATTTGAAGATTATGATCGGGTAGATCATCTGGCTACCTTTATACAAAACGTATGGAACGAACAGTAATAATTATTAAACACGACGGCGTAGCTCGCGGACTGATGGGTGAGATTATGCAACGGTATGAGCGCGTGGGCTTAAAACTTGTTGCCATGAAGCTTGTTCATGCAACCGAGGAGGTGGGACATAGTCATTACCCCGATGAAGAAGCGTGGTACACCAAGGTAGGGGAGCGATCTTTGGAAGAGTATGAAAACAAAGGGATTGATCCCATCGCTCACATTGGTACGGCCGATAAGATTGAGATAGGAAAGCTGGTTAAAAAGTGGAATGTTGAGTATCTGACCGAAGGTCCCGTGCTAGCTATGATCTTTGAGGGGTATGGAGCCATCAAGATGGGACGAAAGATCACGGGTGAGACTAATCCGTCAAAAGCAGTTCCCGGAACGGTTAGGGGCGATTATACTATCGATAATGCCGAAGTTGCTAATGCCAAAAAGCGGCCATTTAGAAATCTGATTCATTCTTCAGGTTCCGACGAAGAAGCGGCAAACGAAATTGAGCTTTGGTTTACTCCTGACGAAATACATGACTACATACGTGCAGATGCAGACATGATGTTCAAATAGCCCCACTTTTGGCAGTCTCCACCTCTTTCTGCTACGTCGAAAGTAGTCGATTTTTTACTTTTTCAGCATGACTGAGTAGTCATATTCGGTGTTCCAGTAACGGCAGGAATTAAGAATCCCTCCACGTGGACAGGTAGATGGCGAGGGGTTTGCTCGATTATCGCAAAATGCTTTGGGTAATTCGCTTGGATCGTCTATTTCAAACGCTTTAAATGCAATAATTGAAAAGGGGCCAGAAAAGTCACATCCGTAGTTTGTTCCTGATGGATAGTTGTAATACGCATAAAACAGCGATCCATCGGTTGGTCGTGGGCCAAACGGATCCCACACAGCCGCCACGGTATTTATAGGATCAACGGGGGTTTTTGTTTCAAAATATGGGTCAAGTCTTTCGAGAAATGGTCCGTACAAGCTCACTTCCCAGCCGCTTAAGTTTCCTGAGGGTGTTGTTTCTTCGGGGTATGCTCCGTAGTCGAGATAATATCGTTTTAGTGAATTAACAATCTCTTTTACTTCTGCGATTCGTTTTGCATCGCGAGTACGTTGGATTGAGGATGCAAAGCTACTTATGCCGATACTGCTTAAAATGCCGATAATGACTATTACCACTAAAAGTTCGATGAGGGTAAACCCGCTTTTTGGTGGTGTGTTATTGATAGTTTTTGTATTCATCTTCAACGCCGGGAGCTGGGGTGGTTACTGTATTAATGGTGGGACTGATCTTTGACAGGGATGACGCGGTGTTGCTTACCGTAAAAACTACACCGAGGATGACTACAACAATAAGGATAATGCCCCATATTTTAGGGGAAAGCACTCCACCCGTTAAACGGCTAAGGTTATATGAAAGGTTTGATTCTCCCATGACATAACTCTAGCACGAAAGATAGTTCCGGTGAAGAGGCTCGCAGTTTTCGAAAATGTACCTTAGCAATTGCACTGTTGTTTTGCCAGAAAGTTCGGAGCGTCACAAAAACAAATACGTTCGGTAAAGACTCAGCTATCCGGAAATTCCGGACAGTTCAAAGGTTGTAGTCCAGTTACGATTGCAACCCCAACTTGATTTGTGATTATCCTATGTGACCATGCCCGTGAATCCGAGAAAAGATCCAATTAGTTCCAAAATGGAACAAGTTCAACTACAATCTTGGTCTGGTCATATCTGTCGGATATCGAATCAACTCATCGCAGTACCGACCGGTTTCGTGCTTTTGCTGTTCACAGAGTCCGACATAACATGTAATCTTTGTTATAATCAATAAAGTACACAGCAGAACGATAGAAAAGGAAAGAAATGAATATCAACTTATCGAAATTGAATAGAGTAAATTTACGTGATGTTTGGGGACATGAGGCTATTGACTTTACAAGTTGGCTCGCTCAGCAGGAAAATCTTGATGCGTTAAGCGAAGAAATTGGTGTCGATATAAAACTGATCAAAACCGAGGCAAATGTTGGAAAGTTTAGCGTTGATGTTCTTGCCGAAGAAGAAGCGTCGGGAAGAAAAATAATCATCGAGAATCAGCTTGAAGATACAAACCACGATCATTTAGGGAAAATTATCACGTATGCCTCAGGGTACGATGCGGAGATAATAATTTGGATTGTTAAGGATGTGCGCGATGAACACCAAAAAGCAATTGAATGGCTTAATGAACATACTGATGAGGATATAAATTTCTTTTTGATAAAAATTGAACTTTGGCAAATTGAAGGCTCAAATCCAGCTCCCAAATTTGAAATCATGGTGAGCCCGAATGAATGGGCAAAAGCAATCAAAACAAGTCCTACAAGTGGTGAACTGACAGATACAAAATTACAACAGCTTGAATTTTGGAATAAATTAAAGAATTACATACGAGAAAGAGATACACAAATTCGTTTGCAAACTCCCCGTCCACAGCATTGGTATGACGTCAGTATGGGAAGCTCTGATGGCCATGTCACGCTAACTATCAATTCTCGTGATAATTTGATTGGTTGCGAGATTTATATCAACAGGAACAAAGATTTGTTTAACTTCTTGCGGGAACGGAATGTAGATATTGAAAATGAAGTTGGTGAATCAATTGAATGGGTTGATGCCGCGACCGCTTCTCGCATTAAAATCAGAAAAAAGGTTGCTGATGTGTTTGATCAAGGCGAAGCGGAACCGTATTTCGCCTGGCTCTACGAGAAGACAGTTTTATTTCAAAAAGTTTTTACAAATGAATTTAATGAATTTAAGAAGCAATAAATACATGGCAGTCTTAACTACACTTGAAAAACAGATACTTGAAAAACTATTCCAAATGGGTGGCGGTTATGTTTTGAATTTTTCTGATCGAACAATGAGAGAATTTTTTAGAGATGACATCGGGATTGATATTTACAACCAAAAATATAACTATGCAAGCGGTTCAAAGGCAAATCGTATGCGTGGCTTGTGGTTAAAGGCAGATGAAAAGACTGTTGGCAAAAGTGTATTAAAGCTTATCGAATATATTGAAAATCAAATTGTGCTTGATAATCTAACGCGAGCAGATTTTCCGACCGACAGAATGACCGCTGCAAAAAATATCGGAGAAAAACAACTTGGAACAAAAACGAAAGTAGAAAATAAATCCCGAGCCACTTTTAAAAACGGCAACATAAATATCACTTTGCAAAAAGAAGTTTTTGATCATGTTCAAAAATTGCTCAATAGCGGGCATTATTATAATGCTGTGGAAGAAGCATATAAAATTGTTCGGCAAAAACTCAAGGATATTACAGGAAAAGAAAAAGCACATGAAGCTTTTTCGGAATCAAATCAAGAAAAGATTTTCGGACGGAAACCGAAAAATGACGCTGAAAAAGACTTTTTTGAGGGAGTAAAGTTTTTGCATATGTCTATTCAATTTTTGCGAAATGAAAAAGCGCATACTCCCGCTCAAGATTTGGGTAAAAATTTGGCGATTCATTACATATCACTCGCTAGCTTGGCATATGATTTGATAACTAGGAGATAAATTATGGCAAACCGTAATCTTACAAACGCAAAACGAGAAAAGAACGACGAGTTCTATACGCAGTATCCTGATATCCAAAAGGAGATTGAGGCATATCTTGAATATGCCCCCAACACCTTCAAAGGCAAAGTCGTCTATTCTAACTGTGATGACCCCTTTGAGAGCAACTTTTTCCGCTATTTTGTACTGAACTTCAAGCGCCTCGGGCTAAAGCAGCTCATCACCACTAGCTACAAACCTTCGCCGATCGCCAATACAGAACTTATATTGCAACCATCACTTTTCCAGGGCTATGACGATAAGGTTGTGAACAGACCGACAGAGCCAAAGGGTAGACCAAAAGTTACTGCTAATAAGTTCATTATCAATGAGGTTAGGGATATGGATGGCGACGGTTCATTTAACCTGAGTGATATTGCTGGGCAGCTTAAGGCCAACAAAAATAACGAGTGGACACCACTGGACGGAGACGGTGATTTTCGCAGCGATGAGTGTATAGAGCTACTAAAACAATCTGACATTGTTGTGACCAATCCACCGTTCAGTCTATTTCGCGAATACATCAAACAACTATTTGATTATGATAAGAAGTTCGTAATCATTGCTAGTAAAAATACGATTACATATAAAGAAGTTTTTCCACTTATTAAGGCCGATAAGCTATGGGCAGGGACGATGAGCTTTAGCAAAGACATACTTTTCATAGCACCAAAAGATATGGATTTAAGTGGCAAGCCAAAGACAGCAATTCGCGTTGTTGATGGTGTAACTTACTTGCGTTCACCGTCAATCTGGGTTACCAACCTTGATCATGGCCGGCGCCACCAAGCCATGACTCTTATGACCATGGCTGACAATCTGAAATTCAATAAAAAGATGAAGGACAAGACGGCTTACGATCGTTACGACAACTATGACGCAATTGAAGTGCCATTCACCGATGCTATTCCCAGTGATTATACTGGTGTGATGGGTGTGCCAATTAGTTTCATGGATAAATATAATCCAGATCAGTTTGAAATAATTGGAGCAAACCGTGGAATAGGTCAAGACTCTGAGGGGATATATGGACGTAGTACATATTTGGATGGAAAGGAGACCTTCAAGCGATTATTTATCCGACTCAGAAAGGTGACGACATGATTACCACGCTCAATCAGTATGTGATATGTGATGTTGTTGATGGATTTGAGTATAACGAATACGAGGGGAAAGGCCTGTTTGGGCTTACTGGCAAACTCACTATTCAACCAGAATATCAGCGAAATTACATCTATTCCAGTGACGGTGGTAAGCGGGAGCAAGCGGTTATTGAGTCGTTATTGAAAGAGTACCCCATAGGTCTACTGTATTTTAACAAGGTTAGTGATGACAAGTTTGAAGTCCTTGATGGACAACAGCGCATCACGAGCGTAGGGCGGTTTGTAACCGGTAAGTTTGCAGTCAAAGACGCCAACGGTCACGAGCAATATTTTAGTGGGATGGCCGAAGTTCAACGCGAAAAAATAATGAATGCGTCGCTACTTGTGTATGTTTGTGAAGGTGACGAGCTGGAAATTAGAGCTTGGTTCAAAACCATCAACATTGCTGGTGTGCCACTAACTCAACAAGAAATTCTAAATGCTGTTTACTCAGGACCATTTGTCACGCTTGCCAGAGAAGAGTTCAGCAATAGCAACAACTCGCTTGTCCAAAAGTGGAGTGCGTATATTGCTGGTGACATAAAGCGCCAGGCATATCTTGAGTGTGCGTTGAACTGGGTGAGCCACGGTGAGATTGACGCTTATATGAGCAAGAACCGCCGTGACAATGATATTACCGAGCTAAAGTCGCACTTTACAGGGGTTATCGATTGGATATCTGGCGTGTTTACCGATGTTGAGGGTGAGATGAAGGGCTTGGAATGGGGCAGATTGTACGAGACGTATCATAAGCAACACTATGACCCAGTCGAAGTTTCTAAACATGTGCGAGAGCTACTTGGTAGTTTTGAAGTCAAAGACCGGCGTGGCGTGTTTGAATATATCTTGGGTGGATCGCAAGATGCCAAACTCCTACATGTGAGGGTATTTGACGAGCCTACAAAGAAGGTAGTTTATGCTAAGCAAACCAAAACTGCCCAGACAAAGGGTAAATCAAACTGTCCTTTGTGTGCTACCGGCCACGATGCTAATCGTGAAAAAATCTGGAGCTACGGTGAAATGGATGCCGACCACGTAGAGGCTTGGAGCAAAGGCGGAGCGACTTCCATCAAAAACTGCCAAATGCTGTGTAAAACACACAATCGGGCAAAAGGTAATCGATAAGGTAATAAAGTAAACATATACAAACAACACTTATGGATCAAAATATTATTGACAAAATACTATCTTTCCCTACCGAAACTAGAACGTTAGAATTTAAAAGGTTGGGGTCAAGAAATGAAACTGTTAATAGTACGCTTGAATCGATTGTGGCTATGGCCAATACAGATGGAGGCCTTCTTGTTTTAGGGGTAGATGACCCAGAAAAAACAAAGCACAAAGGGTTAGATAGAGTTTTTGGCATTGAGGAAAACCTTGAGCTGTATGACGAGTTGGCAAAAGCTATTCGTAAGATTGTACCTCCTTTGAGTAATATTTGGCCACCTCAACTTCTTAAGGTGACTGATAAAAACTTGACTGTAGCATCGCTTTTTATTCCCAAAAGCACCGATGCTTTGCATTCAATTGAAAATCATGTCTACATCAGGTTGGAGAAAGGCAATAAACGTTTAACTCCCTCTGAGATTGTTCATTACTCATACGTTAAAGGCTTCCAGCAAGCAGATAAAGAACTTGTTGATGTTGATATCAACTTACTGCACACAAAATATTTTGATTCTTGGCGAAAGGGGCGAGAAATTGCCGAAGATGACGTTGCAGTCGTTTTAGAAAAAACGGGCTTAGCAAGAACTGATAATGGCTCTCTTAAACCTACTAGGGCAGCAATTCTTTTATTTGCAGAGTATCCAAACGACTTAATGGAGACTAAATGCACTATAAGGATTTTCCAGTACGAGGGAACACTCGAGACAGTTAAGGAAACCTTAAACTTGATCGGAACGCCTAAAACTATCGATGGGCCTGTGATTGACCAGATTAATAACGCAAATGAGTATATTCTGGACCAATTGCGACGGGGATTGGCGGTATCAGAAGGGTTTACTACACAATATTCAATTCCTAGTAGAGCAGTTCAAGAGGCTATAACTAATGCGGTGATTCATAGGGATTATCATACCAAAAGAGACATTGAGATAAGGATTTTTGAAGATAGGATCGAAATCGAGAGTCCCGGGTTGTTCCCGTTTAACATTACGGCGTGGAATATTGGAATAGAACGAGCACATGGTTATAGGAATGATCTTTTAGTTAAGCATCTCCGTGAGTTTCCACAACCGCCTAACCTTGATCAGAATGAAGGCGTCAAGGCCATGAAGTCGGTGATGAATATGGCAGGTCTGTACCCTCCGATATTTTTTACTTACCCAAATTTGCAGGATAGTGTTAGGGTGATTTTGCTTAATGAACAAGCTCCAAGTGAGTGGGAAAAGGTACTCTATTTTCTTACAAAGCATAAATTCATTACCAATGAAGATGCCCGACAGATTACAGGTATCACACAAAGAGATAAGATGTCTAAATTACTCAAAAAATGGGTGAATAAAGGCTTACTGGTAAAAATTCAACCTCAATCAGGTTACGTTAAAGCAACAAAATATAGGCTTCCTGAATCAGAACAAATGTCTGATCTACTTGCAAAGGGCAATGCAAGTAGCTAGTAATTATGCTAATTTAGCCTGAAAATGAAAGTTTTTACTTGCCAATATGCCTAACTGGTGCATATGGGCCAAATTAATGAACCCCCTAAACATCGAATGTTTAGTTTGCTTTTGTAGCGGGCTATAGCTATCCTAAAACAAACTGATTTTGCTATGGGACCCTGCAGGTCAGTTTGTTGCTAGAAAGGATAGCTTTTAAGTTGTCACTTTATGACAATTTGATTTGGGACAACTATATTTAGCTATTATCCACACAGGAATTGGATAACTGACACATAAACTTAAGTATATATCGCCAAATCAAAACCGGTATAAAAAACAGCCCGTGACTGGTAAAACCCGTTTGACGTAATAACCGTTCACATACTTTATGGTAACCAAGTCAACCTTGGACAAGGGAACCTTGTATATTGCCGCGAGGGGGTAGTAGGAAATAAGCCGTCCTATCTAGAATATACTTACTCCATGATGAAGGATAAATACAAATGCAGTCAATAACAGCAAGTGTTTTGGTATGATATTTTCTCGGCTATACAGTCGATAAGTAAGGAGTAATGAAGTCTTTCACTACCTTAATATCATCCGTGGCGGTAGTCCATACAATCTGAGTACTTACTGCATCGTATTCGTGAATTAATCTATTTCGCATAGACACCGCTTCTCTTATTGGAAATTGAGGGTTATTTGACAGAAACCCAGAAGACAATCTATTAGCGGCTTCTCCAACCAGCTCGAGTTTTCGGATAACCGCGTCCTGTAACATAGTATCAGTGTCAAAATCATCAAACGACTTTCCACTTAGGTACGATTCAATGTCATTTGCAAAATCTAGTATTTGTTTACAATAAACTGTATCGTCCTTCATATGCGATATAACTCAACGAGATCTTTGTATATATACGGTTTAACGTGCGGATCAATCTTTGTTATCAAATCTACCGAACGTCCAAATCGATTCTCCAACGCTTCTTGCATGTGGCTTAATCGGAAAAGTCCAATCTTCTCTGACTTGTTAAAATCGACCAGCAAATCGATATCGCTATCATTTTGCGCTTCACCACGGGCATAAGACCCAAACATTCCAAGGTATGAAACGCCATTCTGTTTGCAGAAATCATTGAGCTCTTTCTTGTTTTCGAACAGGGTTACTTTGTTCATAATGCAATTATAACGTATTTAGTCCCATACGGTATACAAGAAACTAAGGCAACATTTCAACAAGGTAACCTTGGAGATGAACCCCTTAAACATCGAATGTTTAGTTTGTTTTTGTAGCGGGCTATTCTGCCATTATCCACACAGGAATTGGATAACTGACCCATAAACGTAAGTACTTATCGCCAAATAAAAACCGGTATATAAAACAGCCCTTGACTGGTAAAAACCGTTCACATCCTTTATGGTAACCAAGCCAACGTTAAACCAGGTAACAGTGATAAGGTTCGTTGTCTATTTACAATATCCTCGCTTTTCCGTACAATACGGAAATGAAATACTATGGAATTAAAGAAAAACTTAGCAAGGAAATAATCTTTAGTGTTGAAGATATCTTTATCATCGACCCAGAATTCAGAAGACAAACCCTGTACGATTGGGAGAAGGAGGGAAAGGTCATTAAGTTGAGGAATCAGAGGTATATTTTTGCTGACAATAAGCCAAGTGATACCGATTTGTATACAGTCGCAAATAAGCTATATTCGCCTTCATATGTTTCCCTTGAGCTTGCCTTAAATCACTATGGAATAATTCCAGAGGCTGTTTTAGAGATCACATCGATTACTACAAACAAAACCATGAGGTTTAAGACAGCACTTGGGAATTTTTCATATGGAACAATTAAACCAAATTTGTTTTTTGGATACACTTTAGTACAAGATCATGACCATGTGTATAAAATTGCATCTATAGAAAAGGCTATCCTTGATTATTTATACTTGAATAATAACGTCGCATCAATTGAAGATTTTGAAGCTCTGCGATTTAACAAAGAGGCGATTAACGCTAGAATTTCAATGGAGACCGTGGGTAATTACTCTAAGATTTTTGATAGTATTGCACTGAATCAAAGAATTGAATCGTTATATAGGTATGTAAAAAAATGATCTCACTTGAAGAAATAAGAAAATTTTATGCATCTGACATGCAACTATTCGATAGGGGTCTACTGAGAGAATATTTACAGTATGAGATATTGAGCATTATATTTTCCCATAAACTTGGGAGGAAATTATCATTTCTCGGAGGAACATGTTTAAGAATAGTATATGGAACAAATCGATTTTCAGAAGATATAGATTTTGATAACAAAGACCTTACCACAGATGAATTCGACACTCTTTCCATGTATGTAAAAAGCGAATTAGAAAAGATCGGATATAAGGTAGAGATTACAACGATACATAAACTGGCTTTCCATTGTAAAATAAAGTTTCCGCAACTGTTGAGTACATACGAGCTATCTTCATTGTCACAAGAGAATATTCTTATTCAAATTGACACATTTGACCAAGGAGTAAACTATCAAACCCAGACCTATATCTTAAACAAATTTGATATCACTAAGCCAATAATTGTAACTCCTAAATCGGTAATTCTTTCTCAAAAGTTATGGACAATTACTCAGAGAAAAAGAGCCAAAGGTAGAGATTTTTACGATATTGCATATTTAGTACAACATACAAAGCCTGACAGTGCCTTTTTACAATCTAAATTCGGAACAAGTAACATGGATAAGGTAAAAGAAGAAATTCAAAAGCATGTAGTTTCACTTGATTTTGAATATTTAGCACAAGATGTAAAACCATTCTTAGCGTCACAAAAAGACCTAGACAAAGTGATCTATTTCAAAGAACTATTTGATCAATATACTTTTGGTTAACACCCAGTCCATGAATAAAAAATATAAAGTGTTGAGTATTGATGTTCACTCTACACCCAGTTCGCGCCGTAATATGATAACCATCTCATCGGTTAATTCGGTAGCATCGGGATAGTGCTCGTGGATATATTCTAATGCCTGTCCTACCTGTTCTCCTGGTGCTATGTGCAAAGCTTCCATCACTGAATAACCGTCTACCGCACGTCTTTGTTGCAACTTTGTCTCAAGCTCTGCAATAGTGCGTTCGTATTGTTCATACTGCTTCGGTAACAGTTCTTTAAAGAACACGTTTTCTTCTAATCCCTGTGGTTTCCTTTCTAATGCTCGCAACTTTTCAATAATGTACTCTTGTGATGCAATGCGCTGAATTTGTTCTCGATCCCTTTTGGCTAAGCTATCCTCCTCGAACATTTCATTTGTAAAATGTGGCGATGCGCTAATAAACGTGACGATATCGTCAATGGTTGTAATACGCCTCCATTCTTCGGGATCCAGCCCGAGAATTTGCATACCCTCAAATAAATCATCGGTTATCTTAATATCATGCCATTGTCCTTTAGAGTCGCAATATCGTTTAAAAAACCCTTCAGTTCCATAAGTAAACCCAAGGCGTCTCGATAACATCCCAATGATTGGCGAAGTGTGTCCTTTGGAAAAATAGATCTCCTTGCGCATTAGATCGGTTTCATCAATGGCACGAATAAAATCCACGTGAGCTGCGCGAATATCGGAGATTTTAACAAGTAAAGAATATGTTTCACCGTTACGAGAGTAATCAAGCAATTGCTCACCAAAGATTTCCTTAAAATCTTTTTCAGTAAATGGATCACTCGACTGTGCAATCAGATCGATATCGCCAAAACTAGGTTTATCTGGAAGTTGATCTGGACGATAAACTGTTTCTACAAAGGGTTCGATCTCATGAAGTATTTTATCGGAAAAAACGTAATAATCTTCCCGATCAAGTCGAGAAGCTCTGTCTCCAAACAGTTTCTCTTTTGCTCGATATTTTTCTATATGCGCCATGTAGGTTGGGTAGGGGACCTAAGCAAATTATACACAAATCACCATCAAACAAGGTAACCTCGAACAAGGCCCGACCCTTAACTAGCCCATTTAAGACCGAATTATATATTCTTCCACTATCTTGGTATAATTACTCTATGAAAAAGAAAGCGATGCATATCGAGTTCTCTCTGCCAGTTACCTTTTTACGCGAAGGAAAGTATTTTATCGCACATACTCCGGCGCTGGATATATCTACCTCAGCAGAAACCTACGAAAAAGCCAAAGAAAGATTTAGTGAATTAGTGAACATCTATTTCGAAGAACTCATAGAGATGGGTACATTGGATGAAGTATTACAGGATCAAGGTTGGCAAAAAACTGACCAAACGTGGAGCGCACCCGTTGTCGTCTCTTCACAAAATGAGACAATAGAGATACCTCTACATATGTTAGAACATGCCACGCATCACACCAATCTCCAGAAAAAGGTATGAACAGTTTCTCAGATTCATCGGTTGCACACTAAAACGGCAGAAAGGTGATCACTTAATCTACGTGCGCAGTGATTTAAGCCGTCCGGTTGTTTTCCCCTACGACAAGGAAATTCCAGCATTTATACAACGTACAAACTTAAGAACACTCGGCATCACTACAGATGCATATTATAAATTGTTGAAAAATCTGTAAACTAAGGGCCCGGCCCTTAACGAGCCCAAAGAAAGAGAAGCGCCCTGCGTTTAGATTTGTACAATCATCGGTAGTGCAAAGCGCCCATAAAACAGATAAAACTTCTGAGAACCCTATCTCTCAATAAGCCTTTTTAGCTAGAATCACACGTAGGTGGTGTTTTTCTCTGAATCTGGTGGAATTGTAAGACATACAAAGACGAGTTCATCATTGGAATCATTGATTACTTCGTGTACTTCGTCTTTTTGATAGACGTAAACTTGTCCCTCTTTGTGGGTTTTACAGTTACCTTTGATTACGTATTCGACCTCGACTCCGTCGTGATAATGTTTTGGCTCGTATCCACCAGGTTTCATATAATAAACATTGCATGATCCATATTCTTGGTCGGTTATCTTGTGAGAGATTCGATAAGGCGAGTTGTCGTCCATAAGTGGAGTATATCAAAGAAAAGGCGTTTAAATATAGTTATTTGAATTGATTAAGTGGGTTTTTGCTTCTGGATACCTGTTTTTAAAAGCTTGAGATATTTTTCCATCGGTTAGCTTTATTTCACATCCGATAAATTCCTTATTATTATTGATTACCAAATCAATTTCTGATCCAGATTTTAGTCTCCAATAATTTAACTGATAGTCTAAACCAAGATACGATATTTCCTTTTTGACTTCTGTAACAATAAAGTTTTCGAACATTGCCCCCGCGTCACTCCGAATATTTAGGCTATCAAAATTATCTATTAATGCATTGCGTAGACCTAGATCCCAAAAATATATCTTAGGTGATTTTCCTATTTCGTCACGTTTATCCCTGCTAAAAGGGTATAAGCGAAAAAGAATGAAGCTTTGTTCAAATATTTCTATATATCTTTGAACTGTTGGTGTGCTTATTTGTAATTTGTTTGATAATTCAGAGTAACTAATCAGATTACCAATTTGATACGCAAGAATTTTTAAAAGCTCTAAGGCCTTTGATTTATTATCTATTAGTTGAAGATCAATAATATCTTTAAAAACCGCTTTTTCTACAAGGTTTTTTAAGTATAAAGAATCTTGAGGAGATTGTATCAAATATGGATATTGGCCCCAAAGCATTAAACTTTCAAGAATCTGCTTGTGGTCATATTTTTTTACCGTATCAGTTCTATCAAGTTCGATTATTTTTTTGTGTATGTAAATATTCTCAGTGTCTTCTGTTCCTCTTTGATATAGAAATTCTCCAAATGTTAAAGGGTATAAGTGGTAGTCGATAGCTCTTCCAGCCATGCTTTCTGCAGTCTTGTTTTTTATGTGTAATGAAGATGATCCTGTAACGATAATTCTAACATTTGGGATTTGATCGTAGATAAGTTTTACGGCTCGTCCAGGATTTGATAATAGATGTAATTCGTCAAGAAATATTAGTCCTGTATTTCCAATCAAACTTTTGTATGTATCTGAATTATATGTTTCTAATGTTTGGCGGATTCTTTCTTCGTCAATTAGTAGATATAGTGCGTTTGGGAAGCACCGTTTCAGTAGGGTTGTTTTACCAACCTGTCTTGCACCTAATAAAACCAGTGCCTGTTTATATGTATCAAAATGAGAGGATATTTGCCTGTCGATTAGTCTATTTGCATTCATAAGCGTATTATAGTTGCAGACTTTATAAAAGTCAATACTTTCTGCATGGTCGCCTTTATAGAAGTACGGACTCCCCTAAACATCGAATGTTTAGTTTGCTTTGTAGCAGTAAATCGTCAACTCTGGATGTTGGTTTTTACAAAAACTGGGTTAATTAAACAATCCCTCGCCGATAGTATTAACAAAAAACCTGAGTGGATACACCAGTTGTGGTTCGTTTTTTAGTTCTTCAAAGGTCATCCATTTAACACTCCTTCGATAAATCCCCGACCGTAAGGTCGTATGGGGATGGAGGAGCCCCTAGATCTTTTTGGTTGAGATCAGTTACAATTTAGGGAGAAGATGCAGCTAATCAGACTAGCCCATTG
>Ga0210019_1001129_pt1 | contig 29771 bp, 31 predicted proteins | sample CryGeyCG2114_020_2_FD_183969 | JGI IMG/M metagenome (GOLD analysis project Ga0210019, IMG submission 183969) | Groundwater microbial communities from aquifer - Crystal Geyser CG11_big_fil_rev_8/21/14_0.20 (SPAdes) (version 2) | ecosystem: Environmental > Aquatic > Deep subsurface > Groundwater ...
TCGGGCTTTTCCATCTTAATCCTTCCTTTCGGGGGCTATTCTAACCCCGCTTCCTGCCCGAACCAAGCCTCTCAATCCCTAAACTCCTAAAACCCCTCCCGTGTCTACGTTTAGCTGAAGCTCAACACCAACTGGATATAGTCGCGGTCTCCCTTAACGTATTGCCCTCCTGTATGGATGTGGCGGATAATCCCTTCCTTATCGATGAGAAAACTCACGGAAGTCCATCTCTCCTCGCGGTCCTCAATCCACCAATGGCGTAACGTTTTCCAGTCGTAATCAATGACGATTGGAAATTGAAACCCGAACTTCTTAGCATAGACTTCGACATCTTCAACGCTCAACGGTTCCGCTGACTTATGATGGTAAAAGCCAATCACTTCAAGACCCTGATCGTGATATTTCTCATAAAATTTATTCAATGCGGGTGCCGAAGCGGCGCAGAAGGGGCAACCCGGGGCCGTCCAAAAGCGGACGAGCAAAACTTTTCCTTTGAGATCTGCGAGTTTGAGCGGCTCCGAATGCAACCAGTCTCGGACTTCCCAGGGTTCGGCAGCTTCTCCGATTAATTCACTGCCCTCGACCCTATTCGCTGTGACATCTTTTTTTAGCCTTGGAGAATTCAAAATCATCAGCATGTCCTCCGGCGGAATAAATCCCGTGACACGCGCCTCCGTGATTTCCTTGCCTGTCGGATCGAGAAAGACAATGGTGGGCAGTCCCAAGATGTCAAAGCGTTCAATGACCTGTTTGGCTTCCGGGGAATCCGGACGGGTCAAATCCACTTTCAAGCGCGTGAATCCGCCGAGCGCCTGAATCACACGTTTATCCGAGTAAGTGAACTGATCAAGCTCATGGCAGGGAATGCACCAATCCGCATAAAAATCCAGAATCACAGGCTGTTGACCGGCCTTGGCTTTGGCAAGTATTTCGGGCGCATAGGACGCCCAGACCATTGTTTCTTTGGGGCCTGAAAAGGGAAGCGTCAATCCTGCGGCAATAGCCAGCACACCTCCGATTCGCTTGAGACTGCGAAAGACCGGGTATTGATCTCCGTCTCTTTCTAAATAACCAAGATAGATCCCGGCGAAAACAAGCGAAACCGGAAGGAGCCACTTTAACCATGCGGCGTTCAAGGCAAGAATCAGATAGAAACCTGCCAAGACCAATAAAAGGACTCCGAACACGCGCTCGATCCAAACCAGCCAGACGCCGGATTTCGGAAGACGGTGAAGAAGCCCTGAGAAAGTTCCGAGAATCAGATAAGGTAATCCAAGCCCGAGAGACAAAACGAAAAAGATCCAGAAAGCAAGCCAAGGGTCTCCGCGAGTTCCCACAAAAGTGAGAAGTGCCAGGACGGGAGGGCCGATACACGGAGCCGCAAAAATGCCGACAAAAAGTCCGGAGACAAAATATTTAAGGAGGCCGTGGGGATGAACCGCATTCGCCTTGTTCAAAACAAAAGAAGGCATCTGAAATGTGTAAAGACCGAACATGCTGAGCGCCAGTGCAGCTAAAATCAGGGAAATTGCGAGAAGCACCCAGCGGCTTTGAAGAAGCGCACCAAACATTCCGCCCGTAAGTGCCGCAACCGCCCCCAGTATGCTGTAAGTAAAACAAATCCCCAATACGTACACCGCCGCATGCAGGAAGGCCGCGAGATGATGATGCTTCCTGCCTCCGAAGAGGGAAACCGTTACCGACATCATGGGATAGACACAGGGCGTCAAATTGAGGCCAAGCCCCATCAGAAAAACGCCCGCCAAAGTTAATGATCCACCCGGAATGTCACTCATCTTAATTTTCCAAAAGTTTCCTTAATTTTGATACTTCAGTGGTCGGCAGATCGCAGACATAATTTTTACAAACATAAGCGGTTGCCGTTCCTCCCATCGCAATCTGTTCTTTGACAAAAGGAGATAGGGCTTCGATTTGTTTAGCGATTTTTCCTTCCTTGGGATGCAGGGCTACAACTTTATTTGGCAGAAATTTATCATACACGGTGCGAATCATTTCGCGCGTATCCGGCTCTTCCACCTCACCGGCAATCACGATTTCGCGCGAGGGACCAATAGCGAAATCAAGAGCCATGAGCATTTGTGGGTATCCAGCCGGGAACTTATCCAGATCGGCTGAGAAGGCATCCAGAGTTGAACTGGCCCAATCTTCCATCTGCCGATCCATGGTCAAACGCCCGACACGAAGTAGGGACAAGGTCGCTACGGAATTTCCTGACGGAATGGCACCATCGTAAAGTTCCTTGGTTCTGGCGATAAGTTTCTCGGCATCTTTACCTGTTAAGAAAAAGCCTCCGCCAGCTTCATCCCAAAAAATCCGGAACATGTCCTTGAGGAAAAAATTGGCTTCCTCCAGGTATCGCGGGTCAAAAGCCGCCTCGTATAAATCGAAAAGGCCATGCGTGAAAAAGGCGTAGTCTTCGATAAATCCCATGATTGCCACCTCGCCCTCACGGTAGCGATGCATCAAACGTCCATCTTTGCGTTTCATTTTCTCAAGCAAGAAATCAGCGACTTTTTCGGCAGCATCCCGGTAACGAGGCTCATTCAAAACCCGTGAACCAAACGCGAGACTTGAAATCATAAGTCCGTTCCAGTCAGTGAGGACTTTATCATCCAGATGCGGCCGTAATCTTTTAGAACGCATCGTGAAAAGTATCCGTTTTGATTCTTTCAGCGTTGTTGCAATTTCGTCAGAACTCAATTCAAATTTTTTAGCAGTTTCTTCGAGCGAATGGGCCGCGTACAGGATATTCCTGCCTTTAAATTCTCCATGCGGGTCTTGCGGTGCGTTCCCATTAGGCTGAACACCATAATAAAAATTAAAAATATCAGCCTTCTCCTTACCCAGGGCATTGACAATTTCATCCTGAGACCAGATATAGAAGGCCCCCTCGGATTTTTTCTTTGGTTGAGCCGGGTCCGGAGCACTGTCCGCATCTTCCGCTGAATAGAAAGCACCATGCGGTCCTGTCATGTCCCGCAAAACATATTCAAAAATTTCACGGGCGAGCCGGGCATACTCTTGCTTTCCCGTTGCTTGATACGCTTCGAGATAGGACTTTGAAAGGATGGCCTGATCGTAGAGCATCTTTTCAAAATGCGGGACACGCCATAATTGATCGGTGGAATAGCGATGAAACCCTCCGCCCAAGTGATCGTACATGCCTCCTTTAGCCATCTCTTGAAGGGTTTTCTCTACCATTTCGAGCGCCTTTACATCTCCTGTGCGCTTCCAATATCGGAGAAGAAAAGACAGCGTATGGCTCCGTGGAAATTTGGGCGCACGACTGAATCCTCCATAAAAAGCATCGAATTGAGATCGAAGCTGTTGATAAGCCTTTGCGAGAGTCTTCTGATCCAAAGAATGGCTCATAGCGGCTCGAGACTCGGCTTCAGCCCGGACCGCCTGGGTAATCGATTCGCTGGATTCAAGAATCTGTGCTCTTTCGGTCTTCCATTTTTGAGCAACCGATTGAAGCACTGTCTTAAGCCCGGGCCTTCCCCAACGGTCTTCGGGTGGGAAATAAGTGCCTCCGAAAAATGGTTTAAGATCAGGCGTGAGAATCACGGTCATCGGCCAGCCTCCAGACCCGGTCATTGCCATTACCACCTGCATATAAATAGTGTCCACATCCGGCCGCTCTTCGCGGTCCACTTTAATGGAAACAAAATTATCATTCATCATCTTCGCAGTTTCAGGATTTTCAAAAGACTCCTCCTCCATCACATGACACCAGTGACAAGTCGAATAACCAACCGATAGAAAGATAGGCTTGTCCTCTTTCTTTGCTTTTTCAAAAGCTTCGTCACCCCACGGATACCAATCCACAGGGTTATGCGCATGCTGTAAAAGGTACGGACTTTTTTCATGGACAAGGCGGTTTGTATAAGACTCCTCCGTGTTCGTTGCAGCGAATAACTTGGGGTTGAGGATTGTTGCAGTAAGCACGAAAGCTATAAATAATCGTTTCATATTGATCCTCTTCTTTTAATTGATTTCGTTCATGGATATAATCCGGTCAAAAAGTGATCCTAAATACGACTTTCCGTTCAGCGTAAGATCAGAAACAACCACTTGATTGATCCTGTTTTTGGCATCCGAAGTCATAGAATAACGCTCTGCCCAGGTCGAATGGATGACGTAATGCTGACTATTTATCTGGCCCAAATAAAGCATCAGATGTTTGGGCATTCTCAAAATCGTAATCCCCGGCACGGCCGAACGAAGCACTTCGCTTTTGGCTTCCGCATCCTCTTTGTAATTAAACCATCCAAGCTGGGTTCCCGTGAACCCCTGCTCTTTTGAACCGCGAGGCATATCGACTCCAACCGTCAAGAAAACGTCTTGCGTGAATCCGGAGCAATCCCGGCCATTATAGGTTCCTCCCCATCCATAGCGTGCCCCAAGCATTTTGAATGCCTGCCGAATAATGTTACGCTGCGTAAAAGGAAGAAATCCCTCCGAGACATCGGCTTGCCGGGACACGTAGCCTTTTTCCAAAACAACTTTTCCTTCTGCGCTTCGCTTGGGAAGCTGAACAACATACGTTTCACTTGTTTGTCCCGCAAGCGGAAGGATCGTTCCCATGCTTGGTGTTAAAATCGGATTTTGCGAATCAGGGTTTGGGTAGACGGCGATGCTTTCTCCTGCAACCGTCAGAAAGGAATTCGACTTTACATATTTCCGAAGTTCGTCCCGTGTGGAAAATAATGCAATATCTTTTGATCTGACCCACCCGCGCGTATACGGCGCTTGAATAAAATACCACTGGCCGTCACTTGATTCATGAAAGACTGCAATGGGCGTCCACAACTTAATCAATGTGAACTGAAGCTGGTCAAACTCAATGTCCCCTTTTTCTTCCAGCATTTTGACGTCGGTCGGAAGCGCCCGCACTGACGCCGGCCTCACAGCCGCTCCCCATCGGATTTTAATTTGATCCGGCACTTTCTCCCATTGCATCACAGGTTTTATCTCCTGCTCAAACAAACTTTTTGGAATATAAGAATCATCCACTCCGAACAGAATCCTTCCTTTGATCATATTGTATTGCAATTCAAGAAGCTCCCTGATCTCACGACCGCTTCTTTTCACAGGCATCCGAAAAATATCGATTTGATCCCGAACCATCGCACGCGTATTTTCATTTAATACTTCGAGTTCTTCTGGAGTTTTCAAAATTTTGTCTGCGTCAGGAAGACGATTGATCCAATAATCAGGATGGTGCTGCTCAGGTGTCGTACTGGTAAGCAAAAGCGGACCTTGCGGCAAGGGCGGCAATTCTTCCTGGGTTTGCGCGCCCGCTGTCAGGCTGAACAGCCATAAAACAACAATCATCTTAAAAAATATTTTTCTCTTCATAGGGTCTCTCATCTTTGAAAGTCTTAGACAGAATGATGCGACTACAGAAAACCTAAGAAGGCAGACTAAAGGCGCAGGTTACGGTAAAGCAGGAATATCGGCGGGTCGTGAGGCGGTGAATTTTCAAAAGGCGGGGACAATCCATGGAAATCCGAAGTATTTCCCGCAAACGAGCCGGCAGAAAAATCAGAAGTCATATCCCTAAAGTCATGGTGGATATTTCCACGATTGACTTTGGAGGCCGCAAAAACATCATACGCATCTTTTAGAGAAGCGCATGGGTGATGAGGCTTTTTAATCTGTTGCCCATGCGCCACAGAATTTTCTTTAAGCAACAGCGTGTCCGGATCGGGACGGCAATAATCCCACGCTGTTGTTATCAATACAAAAATGAAAATAAAAACTGCGCTACCTGCTGTTATCTTTTGAAGCATGGTCCTATTGTAAGCAGGAAGTATAAGGATTTCCAGCTTTTTACCCTCCGCACCTGAGATTGAGCCCCCCACCTCTAAGGGCGAGGGGTCTCTTCAAATGAAGTACTAAACCGTTATATTGATTCCGGTGAGAATTTGATACTCCACCTCCTCATGCCTGCCGCCGAGACTTTGATAAATGGGAACCGGTATCGCCGAAAACGCTGAGATATGTTTGTTTAAAGCAAAACTAATACCTGGCGTCACGGATACAGTTGTCCCGCCGCTGTCAAATGTTTTGACACCGCGCTCGTGATCCCGCCTTACCCATTCATTGTTTAATTCAATGTGAAAATTAGCGTTGGGATATTTTCCATAGGGCCTCAAACTTGCAGCGGCGCCTATGCTATAGCGAAAAATATCACCGCCGTCGAATTGCTGTCCCCCTTCTGTTCTTAGAATATATTCAAAGCTCGTGGAAGCGGAGAATCGGTTCCCGAAACTCCGCGAAAAAGCTATGCCAAACTCACCATCCCATGAGTTCGTCCCCGGCTGAATTTCCGGATCAAATTTTCTGCCGGATTTGTCTTTATCGGAACTGTTTCCTGTTGGGAATTTAACACCCGCAATCAATGCCGCTTCAACTCCCTTTTTCCAAAAACGGTATTTCCCGACAAGACGTATATCGCCAAATCCCGTGGAACGCTCATCCCGACCGATTGCATCTTCGTCCTCCACTTGATTGACAGAACGGGATATTATTGGAGAAATCAAAAACAAATCAAGATCCTCCAAGATGCCGAACCCGGCGTGCATATTGTAAAATTCGGAATGCTTTAATCCGTGGATTTCACGGCCGTCGTCATGCAATTCATGCGCTTCCCGGGCCGGGATTTGATCGTAATTGACAAAGTCAAACACAAATCCGGCGGCAAAGTTATTTTTGCCCATGGTCGTTGCCGTAGGCGAATTGAGCATTGAGACTGATGAGATGTTTTCACCATTTTCGACAGCACCCCCCTCCTGTAGGCGTATACCCAGGATGATGGGCAAAGGCACTTTGTGCCGTGATGAATAAAGAAACAAATAGAAGCAGACTCATTTTGTGAATAGACATAGGGTGTCCCCTCTCTTTCAAAAAGGTGAATTTTATAAATTAAAAGAAAATTGAAAGAACTGAGGACTTCGGGGGAGGGTCGATCTTTTTGGATTGAAGCAACGGAGAGAATTGGAAAGAAGATAAAGGCAGGTTTTCAATTCGATCTTTTAAAAACGGCCCTGCATTTGAGGCTAAAATAAATTCTCTGGAAGTTCCAGCCAAGGTTGTTCTGGGAGCGTCTCGATCACAAGGGGCTTTTTGGAACAATGGATAAGAGCGAACGTCTTCCCTGCTCTTTCGAATCTTATCTTGGCCGCCATGATGACTCTTCTCGGAACCGTGCAGGTGGCAACGCTTCGGTTGGACGGTCTCCTCTGGTTGCCGCGTTGCTTGCTCAATTTTATGCTTAAATGGGCAGAATGCCCCTTTAGGATGGGTACACAAACACACGGGCTTACCGCAGCAGGTTTTAGGATTCTGTCCGCGGCTTGGCGGAGGAATCTCTAAAATCTGAAAGACAAAAACGACTGATAAAATTGAAACGATTAAGCGTAAAGTTATTTTCATAGATAAAACTTTTTTCATTTAATCCATCTTACCAAGAGTTTCGCCGTAGAACCCAGCGAGGGTTTGATAAAGATGTTTTGCGCCGAAGAGTCTTGCGGTCATGACCGCGATAAGGGATGCCAACATCACCGGGAGCAGCATTTCATGGTAGCCGGTCATTTCAAAAATAATGACGAACGCGGTCATAGGGGCTTGAATGGTCGCCGCGAGAAAAGCGGCCATTCCAATCACAGCGCATGCGGTGGTGGGATCTCCGGTCCAATAACCGATATCGGCGCCTAGGCCTGCTCCCATCGAAAGACTCGGCGCAAAAATCCCGCCGGCAATCCCCGACCAATAGGTCAGAAGCGTCGCCGCCATTTTCCAGAAGGGAAAGCTGAGTGTCTCTTTCTGAAATCCGCTTGAGACAAGCTCCTGCGCGACTTATTTCCAGGGCCAAGAAGATCCATCACACTCAACTGGTTTATTCCGAGCAACCCCAAAGCAAAAAGAAGGGGGATCGCATATCGCCAAAAATTTCCCGGCAACGATAGAATGATCTTTCTTCCTTTGATTAAAGCCGTTGAAAAAAGGGCTCCGCATAAACCGCCGACGATTCCGATCATGAGTACGGTTCCCATAGCTACCGGCATGGGAGCAAGCAACCGGCCAAAGTAGGCGTATTCTCCTGTCAATGATTTGGACGCGATCCCAGCCAGAATAATGGCCATCAGAACGGATTCTTTTATGGTTGTAAAATAATTCTCGGATAATTCTTCGATGGCAAAGGTCACTCCCGCAAGAGGGGTATTGAAGGCAGCGGCTAATCCCGCTGCTCCGCCTGCAATCACTGCCGATCGAAGATCGAGTTTAAGATGGGTAAAACGCCTGGCGAGAAGAACGACCGACAAAAACAAACACGCGGCAAACATGCACGGTCGGGCCCTCGCGGCCTGTCGAGGCCCCGGCCCAAACCGCAAGCAACAAGGCCGCGACTTTAACCATCATCGTTCGGAGTGAAACAAGCGGGTGAAGTTTGCGGAGTGACTTTTCGTTTAAATGGGCCGCGGCATAAATCGTCTGGGGAATTCCGGCCCCATCGGCATACGGCGCAGTTCGTCTTATGAATTCGACGGCCACTAAAAACAAAATCGGTGTGGCGATCCAGCATCCCTTGCCAATCTGTTCGTCGAGCCGGTAACGCAGCACAAATTCAAAAGCCCACATGAAGGCAACACAGGCGACTCCGGTAATCGCACCGGCCGCAAGGAAAACCCCAAGGCTTAGTCCACGCTCATGCCTTTGGCTATCAAAGAATCGTTTCCAAATATTTTTCATATTTTATATCCATCGATACATCAATAATTCTATCCGCCTTGCCCATAAAGAAAAACCGGCATCTGATTAGAGTTTTTTGAATGGTCGATTAAACAAGCGCTTTAATCTCTCGAATGATTCGATGAATTCTTCGCCCCATGGGTGTCAAGCAGTAGTGAACCTTTAGCGGCTTTTCACTGATTGGGCGGCGGACAATCAAATCAAATTTCTCGAGCTTCTTTAATCGCTGGCACATGACTTTTTTGCTCAGCCCTCGAATGCTGCGCTGAAGATTTCCCGGCTGCAGGATTCCTCCGTCAAGTTTATCAAGAACCGAGGTCGTCCATTTGCATTTTAAAATATCTTCAACCACTCTCAATACCGATCCGATAGTATGTGCCACCGTAAACTCGATCCCAAAATAGGCTAGATTCAGGATCGCAATGAGCTTAACCGCACACCTCAAACCTCTGCCGTCAGTCATTCTGTTCTTTTTGGGGAGGATGGGCATTCAATTTGATCTTGATATTCGGCATCTTGCCTTCAATCAAGATATAACCTTCCCGGCCAAGCCAACCAACAGCCATCAAGATTGTCTCGCGCGGAGCTTTAATTCCTGAAAGAAGTGATTTCAATGAAGTTTCGCCTGCATGATTATCAAGGTAACGCCAAATTTCCCCGGCACATAATCCTATCCATGTAATCATCGAACGATTCCTTTCAGATTCCCTATTGGAAGTAATCTATGATGAAATCTTATGCACTTTGACCATAAATTTCGCTTCGGGGAAAGCCCGCTTCCCCGTGACAACAATGACGGTATCCTGGTGCTTAAGCAGCCCATTCCTAATCATGAATTCATCACCTTCTTTAAGGGTGATATCCATTGTCCCACGACTCGAGATTTGAAAGGCCTTCACGCCTCGAAGCAGGGCCAGCCGGGCTTGAACTTCTTTGGACGGAGTGAGCACAATGATTGGCAGATCAGAACCAAGTTTTGAAATATGCACGGCTGTTTTCCCGGACACGGTAAAAACAACAATGGCCTCTGCCTTCAGATAATGGGCAGCATCCTTTGCGGCACGAACTATCGCATCAAGCTCAGAACCTTTTGTAGCCTGCTGGCCATTCTCCGGGGATTCCTTCACATGGCTTTCTGCTTCAAGAATGATTCGAGACATGGTTCTAACCGCTTCGACCGGATACTTTCCTATCGCGGTTTCCCCCGACAACATCACCGCATCGGTTCCGTCGAAAACCGCATTGGCAACATCCGAGGCCTCAGCCCGCGTAGGCCGGGGGCAATGCATCATGGATTCCAGCATTTGCGTCGCCGTGATGATGGGAACTTTCCGATCATTTGCAAACTTAATGAGCCTCTTTTGAATGGCCGGAATTTTTTCGACCCCCATTTCGATCCCCAAATCCCCTCGCGCGATCATCACGGCATCCGTATGCTCTAAAATCTGCTGGATCCGGTTCACGGCCCTTGGCTTTTCAATCTTGGCAATCACAGGAATATTTTTTCCCGCTTTTTCAAGCCACTGCTTAATCGTTAAAACGTCTTCTTCACTGCGGACAAAAGACAGGGCAACATAATCCACGTTTAATTCTTCCGCAATTTTGAGATCCGCTAAATCTTTTGTAGTTAAAGCGGGCAATGTTACAGGCGCATTCGGAAGATTGATCCCTTTATTCTCACCCAGGACGCCGCCGGTGATGACGCGGCATTGGACACACTCCGGTTCCACAAACTGCGCTTCGAGTTCCATGACTCCGTTGTCTAAAAGCACCCTATCCCCGGCCCGAATCATCCGTGAAAACTCACGGCAGGGTGTTACAATCTCGGAATTGGAACCTATGTCAGGGCCAATACGGATATTAATTTGAGTCTTCGGTTTCAAGACGATCCTTCCTTTTTTGATCCTTCCGGTCCTTACCCTGGGGCCTTGCAAATCAACGAGGATGGAAATATTCTTCTGCACAATTTCCGCGGCCTCCCGGATCTTATGGATCCATTCCCGTAATCCTTCTGGAGTTGTATGGGAAGCATTGATCCGCAGAACATCTGCGCCTTCGCGTAATAAAGCAGCCAATATTTTGGTGTCTGAACAGGCCGGTCCCACGGTTGCAACAATTTTGACTCGTCTCATTTTTCTTCATGCGCGTAAATCACTAAACTCGCATATCCTCATTTCGATAAGATCTGAAGGACGCGTTTCTCCGCTTCCTCCGTGTTGCCGACAAAATTTTTTGGGCCGATCGAATCATACAAGCCCTTCTCCTTGATCATTTTGAAAGGCTGGGCTTGCATTCCGAGTAAAATCAGGGAGATTTTGTCACGCTGGCATTTCTCATGGAAAGCCTGCAAAAGGTGCAAATCGGACGGGTCAAAAAAAGGGACTTTTCCAAAACTCACAATTCTTATCTTTGGCTTTTCTGCCACCACCCTCATCACTTCTTCATATTTATGCAGTGTCCCCATTAGAAATGGCCCGGCCACTTCGAAGAAATCGACTCCTTTATGTTTCATCGCATCGCGGAAATCCACTCATTCTCCGATCGGTTTCAAATAAGACTCATGCAGGGCCCGCCTTCTCCTGTTCCTGATCGATGATCTGTTGCAGATATTCGGAGGCAACACTCGCATACATCCCTTCAGGATTCAGAGCTTCAATTTTCAACAAGTCGGCCCGGGCTTCCGCCCATTTTCCCTGATGCATATTCTTCATCGCAGCTTCCAGGAGATTCATTAAAAAAGCTTCCCCTTTTCCCTCATCAGAAAACGTAGGCGGGCCCTCATTCCTGCCAGTATTTGTATCATTTTCTATTTCGTCCAAGTTGCTCGTTCACTCCTTGAGACAGAGGGTGGGCCCTCTTTTTATTTCACTTCAAGAATCGCGTTTCTCGATCCAAGACCATTGGAAACTGTCTCGCGGGCCTGCGGATCATCCACCCAATTCCCATCCACATAAAACCGGTATTGATAACGGCCCGGCTTCAAGGTCACATATCCATTCCAATTTCCCCGGTGGTCCTTTCTCAGAGCGTATTCCTTGACATTCCAGTTGTTGAAGTCTCCGGCAACATTCACCTGTCTGGCCTGGGGAAGAAAGGCGTGAAACTCCACAGCTTTCCCAACCAAACTTTGCCCCGGTTTTTCCTTTTTCGTTGTTGCCACATTAATATTTGCGTTTTTTGATTGAAATTTATCGCTTTGCATTTTCTCCTCCTGTAGAAGAAAGCCCACGGGAAAAGCAAGCCCCGTGGGCCTGCTTTTTATTTACGATCTGTGTTTTGAGGATCTTGCGGCTTTGGCGGCTGCGCGGGAACCTGGGGCTTGGGCGTCTGCGACTGGGCTGGCTGATTCTGAGCCGGCGCGGGCGACTTGGCTTGCGGTTTCTTTTTAGCCGTCGGGTCCTTGGGTGCATCTGGGACTGGCGTACTCATATTCTCACCTCTTTCTTAGGTTCTGGATTTTTTGTTGATTGAAGTTTCGGCCGGCAGATGACCATGTGATCGCGGTCGCTGTCACCGATGATTATTTTCTGTTCAATCTTTCTTACAATCTGATCGCACGTCCAGCATTGAGATTTGCTCGCACGATATTCTTTCACAAAAGCTTCGAATCTTTCAGGAGTAAGATACGCTTCCGTCATTTTGACTTCTCCTTTCCGGCGTTTCTATCTTCCAGTCGTCCCAACAATCGGAGCAGACCGTCAAGAATCGTAAAGGGATGCGGAGGGCAGCCAGGAATATACAAATCCACCGGGATCAAACCATCCACCCCATTTTTCACTTCGGGACTGCCCGCAAAAGGGCCGCCGCTAATGGCGCAAGCCCCGACCGCAATCACAATTTTGGGTTCAGGCACGGCCTCGTAAGTTTTCTTTAAAGCAGCTTCCATGTTCTTCGTGACAGGCCCCGTGATCATGAGCCCATCCGCGTGCCGCGGGGACGCCACAAACTGGATGCCAAACCGCGATAAATCAAAAACGACGTTTCCGAGCGCCTGGATTTCGGAGTCACAGCCGTTGCAGCTTCCGGCACACACCTCTCTTAATTTAAGAGATCGCCCGAATAATTTTTTCATCCTTTGTTGGAGAAAAGCGGCAAGCTTGATCTCACTTCCTTTCAGAACAAGGTCTTCACGCTTGGACACCGCCATTCGGTAATCGGTTGAATATTCCAATGAACCGGGAGGCAGAGTTTGTTTGACGTCCTCATTAAATAACAGTCTTCCCATATCGACCGTGAGCCCATTTTCGCAAGACAGCGCATGAGTGGCATCCTTTGAGCCCTGAACCCGGTCTCCTCCGGCTTGGCCCGCCTGTGGGTTTTTAATCACCGGCTTTCCGCGAAACCGTGTCGGAAAAACAGGCTCTTCCTCAGGATACCGGCATGTTTTATAGCCTTGTTTGAATCTGTTTTTTAGAATCTGCCACATAAAATTTTCCTTTAGCCGCTACACGGCTTCCTTAGCCGTGATCGGCTGTGCCAACACATGGGCGTTGGCGTTAGAGATCATGACCGGCGTAAGACAAATTAAAACTCTTATTGCAAAGCGGAAAATCCGAGATTTGCTCGCCCCGGACCGCCAATTCCAACGCCCTCCAATTGTGAAAGGAAGGGTCTTTGATCTTGTATCGCGTAATTTGCGAGTCGCGGCCCGTGACCGCCATATGGATAATCTCGCCCCGCCATCCTTCAACCATTGAAAGGGCCATGTGCTGCTCTTTCAGACGGCCTATCGGCGTCAAAATCTCTCCTTTGGGCATCCGTTCCAGAAGTTCCAATAAGAAATCAATCGACCGCCTCGATTCAAGCCACCGGACCATGGCTCTCGAATAAACATCGCCGTTATTCCCTAAAGAGATGGGGATCTGGTGAAAGCGATACATGCCGTGTGGATAATCCATTCTGACGTCATGAGCGTAACCAGCAGCGCGGGCCGCGGGACCGACAAATCCCCACTGTTTCACCATTTCCGCGGAAACGACTCCGGTATTTTCCAATCTTGAAAGTACAGACGGCCGCATGAAAAATAAATCTGAAATCTCCTGAATATCCTTTTTCGCTATTTCCAACCGGCGTTTAAAATTATCAATCATTTTTGAATCCATATCGAAGAACACGCCACCTGGCCTGCAAAAGCTCCGTCCATAACGGTTCCCGGTAAGTTCCATCAGTAAATTCAAAAATTTCCCTCTCACTCTTCCGAAATAGGCGGATGCCGACAAGAACCCAATATCAGCACCCAAAGCCCCCAAATCGCCTGTATGATTGGAAAGTCTCTCAAGTTCAAGCGCAACGGCGCGTAATGCCTCAGCCCGGGGTGAAATATGGCAGGTTGTTAAAGATTCAATCGCACTGCAGTATGCGATCGCGTGACCCAGGACAGTATCGCCTGCAATCGATTCCGCCAATAAAACCCTTCGTTCGGGTGTAACCTCCGGCATCATTTTTTCAATGCCGCGGTGCTGATAGCCCAGATGAATTTCAAGATTCAAAATTTCCTCCCCGTGACACGAAAAACGGAAATGCCCGGGCTCGATAATCCCGGCATGGACCGGCCCTACCGCCACCTCATGGATTTCTTCGCCCTTTGCTTGAAAAAAGCCGGTGTCTCCCGAAATAGGTTTCCGGAGCGGTTTGAGCCACGGATGTCCTTCCGGTTTCATTGAAAATTGTTCCGCAATTTCCCGTTCAAACCCGTAAGCCTGCGGCAGTTCCGGTGTCAAGGACTGAAAAGAGAGAGCGCCTTTAGGCATCCTGAATGAATAAAAATGAAGGTTGGATGCTTCCTCCTCCCCTAACAAAGCGAAAAGCCGCAACTGGCCGTTCTCTTCCAGCAAACCGAAAAAATTTGCGAGCCGCGCGCCCGACGCGACTTCTTCGAGAATTCTTTTCCTAAAGAGCGCTTCCTCAAGAATGGGGACCCGCCCCAGCTCCCACCTCTGTTTATTTCGAACAGTCAATCTGCGTGTCGGCATGGGTCAACCTCCAAGAAAGGCGCTTGATTTTTGAAGCGCCTGGTTCAGGAATGAGGGAACGCAAAGCCCCAGAAGAAGCGCTATCCCCGCCAAAAACAAAGGGGAAACCGTTGTAATCCAGGATTCTTTTTGGTTTGGGTTTAGTTCAACCTCCCTATTTTCAGGAAGCCCTCTTGCCATTTTCAAAACAACCGAGGACATGGCGACAAAAACAATCGACAGAAACAAGAGGTAAAAGAATGCGAGGGAATAATGGGCGGTCGCAAGAGCCGCATTTAAAATCATAAATTCACTGAAAAAAGTGCCGAAAGGCGGTATTCCCGTGACGGCCAAAAGGGCAACCACCAAAAGCCCGCCTGTGAACGGGAAAGATTTCAGAACCCCCTGAATATTTCCGATGCGCTTCGTGCGGTATTGTTGATAAAGATTTCCCGAGACCAGAAAAATCAGTCCTTTTGAGAAAGCATTATTGACCGCATGGAACAGGCTTCCATAAATTCCCAGCCCTCCAAGGCCAAGACCCAGAATTAAAATCCCCATATGCTCGATGCTGGAATAGGCCAAGAGCCGGTTGAAATCAATTTGCCCCAGCATAAAAAAAGAAGCCAAAGCCATGGATGCGATGCCGATCGCCAGCAAGATCGGCTTTAAAAACTCAGCCTGATCCGCCGCATGACATATTTGGCTCATCCTCAGGAACGCTAGAAAGGCACAGTTCGTCACGGCGCCCGCCAAAAGCGCCCCTACAGGCCCCGGAGCTTCTCCGTACGCATCCGGCTTCCAGCTGTGCATAGGCACAAGACCCATTTTTGTACCATATCCAACCGTAAGAAAAACAATTGCCAGTTTCAGCCACGGGACCGAAAGTGAAGCTGCCTGACTGATGAGGTCACTTAAAAGCAGGCTTTTGATTTCCAGAGCGGATATCGCAAGAAAAAAAGTGCCTAAAAGTGCAAGCGCGATCCCGACCGAGCCGATCACAAGGTATTTCCAAGTCGCTTCGAGTGCTTGTGGGCGATGATGAAAATAAATCAAAGGCGCACACATTAAGGTTGTCGCTTCCATCGCTATCCAAAAAAGTCCGAGATGCTGGCTCATGGTCACAAGTGTCATGGAAAAAAGAAGAAACAAGAGGCACGCCGTGAAAATACGGTTGGAACGTCCTTTTTCATTCTGGACGTAACCCGCCGCATAAAGCGAAACCGCAAAAAACAGGATGCTGATGACCGAAAGAATAATAATGCTAAACGAATCAAGTGCCAGAAAACCGTTGATAACGGCCGGGGGCGGGATCAGCCAGAAACTGACCACACAACCCAAATGAGCCAGTGCAATTAAAAAAAGGATCCAATTGCGAAGCCTGTTTGTAGGAAGGATGAGATCCAACCCGCCACCCGCAAAAGGCAAACCTAAGATAAGAAAAATCATGATTATTCTTTCAGCGATGTAAGCTGCGATATATCCATATGATCAAATTCGTTCTGGATATGGTTGATAATGATGCCCATGACAAAAACACCCACAAAAATATCTAAAAAAATCCCCAGTTCCACAAGAAGCGGCGTCGTCTCAAATAACAGAAGCGCAAAAAGAAAAATTCCGTTTTCCATAATGAGGTAGCCCACGACTTGAGTGATCGCTTTGACGCGGCTGATAATCACCAAAAATCCAATAAAAAGCGTCGAGAAAGCCGAAGGAATCAATAAATCTGAAAAAGGCTTCCCGGACAAGACAAGACGGGAGGACAGAAAAAAGGAAAGGCCAATCAAAAATCCGCCCACCAGTAAACTGGCACTGCCGCCAAAAATTGCCGGAGTATCACGGCGGATGGAGACGTGCCGGACCGCCCAGAAAAGTATCGCTGGGATCGCAATCACTTTAACGATCAGAGTCCCGGTTGCAATCACAACCTTGTGAATCCCAATCCCGCCCTCAAGCAAAAATGGAAGAAATGCCAAAATGAAGGATTGAAGCGCAAAAAGGCGGACGATCGAGCCTAACCGGCTGGTTCCCAAAAGACCAATCGCCAAAATCACAACAACCGCCAGTGCCATGTCTATCCAAACAGTATTCATAAAACCCTCATAATCGCGATGATTAAACCAAAAAGAGCTAAAACAAAAGCTCCCGTAATAAAAGACGGAATCCGGTTCAGACGGAGGCGCGCCATGACCGATTCAACAATCCCAATGATGACGGCCAACCCTATCATGGCAGCCAGAAAAACCGTCGCATCGATGATCCGGTTATGGGATTGAAACGGGATAAGAAGCGTAACAAAAAAACTCCCCTGCACAAAAAGCTTGATCGCTGCCCCGTGCAAAATAAAAGCAAGGTCGGGCCCGCTATGATCCAGAACCATGACTTCATGAATCATCGTAAGTTCCAGATGGGTCGCGGGGTCATCAATAGGAATACGCGAATTCTCGACAAGCAAAATCATAAAATAACTGGCGCCCACAAGGATTAAAGAAGGTCCGGATACCGTCCATGAAGCCCACCAGCTTTCGCCGATCATTTGAGATAGCGAGAAACTTTTTGACAAAACCGCCAAAGCCGCAAAATTTAAGAAAAGGACAATTTCTGATAGGCAGGAAAATATAGCTTCACGGCTTGCCCCCATCCCTTCGAAACTCGAACCCGTATCCATGGCGGCGAGAATGATAAAGAACCGGCCGAGACCAAAAAGATAAGTAAAAAGAAGGGCGTCGCCCCAAAACTGGACGGGGGCTTTCAAGCCGCCAAAGGGAATTAAAAAAGAGGCTATCAAAGTGGTCGCAAAAAAGATCAAGGGAGCCGCGCGGAAAATCCAGGTTGTCGTCACACTATATACGCTCCCTTTTTGAATCAGCTTCAAAATATCGTAATAGGGTTGTAAAAGCGGAGGCCCCTTTCTTCCAGCAAAAAAGGCCTTGGTTTTCCCGATCACTCCCAGGAGGAATGGAGAAAACAAAAGACATGCGGCAAGCCGCGAAAGAACAGAAATGAATGGAATCACTTTCTTAAGCCCTCCATGGGAATTTCCAAAGCAATAATGCAATCAGCCCGAGTAACATATAAAAAAGATATTGCGGGATATGACCGCTTTGCAGTTTGAGCAGCATTCCGGAGAATCTTCGCAACATAGCAAGAATCGGCCGGAACACAAAATGTTCCGGCATGTCCACCACTTTTGAAGAAAGTTCAAGCTCCTCAGGCAAATTGATCCTGGACTTTTCCGAGCGCTGAACCTGGAAACATACCATCCACTTGAAAAGGCGCAGAACGGGTTCGGCAAAAGAAGAGGCGGTGTATTGAATACGTGTCGTGAGCGACGGATACCCGCAGGCCCATGTCCCCACCCGCCGCTCGGGATACCGCCTGGCAAGAAGTGCCCGGCACAATACCAGCAGGCCCAAGACCAGCAAAAAGATATAAAGAACTTTCGTTGTGGATAAAATCGGCTGAAGCAAAAATTCAGTTTGAGCCGCTACGGGTTTTGCGGCAATGAGAAAATGGGCGCTGGCAAATGCAAACGAAACAATCGTTTTTGGAAAAAGACCGATCCATACGCAAATCGCGGCGAGAAACATCATGGGTCCCCACATCATGCAGGGGTTTTCTTTATAGATGTCCTGTCGGTGGGATCTGTTTTGACCCAAAAAAATAACGCTGAATGCCTTTGCAAAACAGATGGCGGCCAGACCGCCGATAAGCGCCAAAGAGACTGCGGCCATCACCGCCATAATAATTCCAAACTTGTCCAGATGGATTACGCCGTCAAAAAGCGCCCGATAAACCAGCCACTCACTGATAAATCCGTTGAAGAGCGGCAAGCCGCATATGGACAAAGAACCGATCAAAAATAAATGCCCTGTAAAGGGAAGGAATTTAAGAAGCCCTCCCATCGCATCGATTTCGCCTGTGCCGGTCGAACGGATCACGGAGCCGGCGCTTAGGAAAAGCAGGCTCTTGAAGACCGCGTGATTGAGGACATGCAAAAGCCCTCCTGCATATCCAATGAGTGCGATGGATTCATGACCGGAAGCGTTTCCCAAAAGCCCGATTCCGATTCCCAAAGCAATAATGCCGATATTTTCAATGCTGTGGTAAGCGAGCAATTTCTTGATCTCGTGCTGCCCAAGCGCGTATAAAACGCCAAAGACGCCCGAAACTCCGCCGATCGCAAGCACGACAGGGCCGCTCCAGGCGGGCAAATCTTTAATAATGAAAATAAGCCGCAACAGGCCGTAAATGCCGGTCTTGATCACGAATCCTGAAAAGAGTGCTGAGACATGGCTCGGCGCCGCAGGATGCGCATGGGGCAGCCAAATATGGATTGGGAAAAAACCCGCCTTTGCCCCAAAGCCGACCAAGCCTAATATGAAAAGAAGACCCGTCAGCCCCGGCGCATAATGAGCAAGAGCCATTTGATCAAAATCCATCGAGCTTGCAGCCTGCCCCATCAAAGCAAACATGACAAGCAGGCAAAAGGTGCCGCAATGAGTCACAATGAGATAAAGATAGCCGGCTTCTCTGACGGATTTTTTTTCATCATAGAACGTCACCAAAAAATAACCGATGATGGTCATAAGCTCCCAGGCCGTTAGAAAAAGAACGGCATTCCTGGCCGTCACGACGACTAAAAGCAAGGTAATCAATAAAAGATAGAAAAAATAATGGACACCGAGATTCTTTTTTTCGTGATGTTCCTGCAAATACCCGCAGCCGTAAATCCCGGATGCCAGGGCGACACAGCCGATTGTCATGAGAAAAAAAGCGCTCAGGGGATCGAGTCCAATAGTAAATTCTCCGAAAGGGACGGACCACGGGATACGAAAAATGGAAGTTTCGCCTCCGCGCAGAAAAGGAAAGGAAACAAAAAAATTCAAACTGCAGGCAGCTACCAGCGAGGCAACAAAAACAAAATGGCAGAGCTTTCTAAAACGGTCCAAAAAGAGGACCAAAACGGCTGAAAACGCAAGAATCTCCAAACTCAACAAAAAAAGTCTCATGCTAGGGGCCCTGTTTATGGGATGCTTTGCCGCTTGCCTTACGATGCAAAGCGAGCCGCGATTCGACCACGATTGCCTCGGCCACCATTTGTTCCTTCGAGGCTTTCGTCTTTAAATATTTCTGAAATCCAGAATCCTGCAGACAATAAGAAAGCCGCGATAAAATCAAGAGATGCGCCTTGGTGGATGGGCTTACCAGCACAAAAAGAACGGATACGGTCTTCCGGTCCAATGCTTTAAAATCAACCGCGTTCTTTAAAAAGCATAGACTCACCCACGGTGCATCAACATTCAGTACCACGGGACTGCGCAAGTGCGGCAACGCAATGCCGTTTCCGATCGCCGTCGACTCCAGGGATTCTCTTGCCAGAAACATTTCCAGCAGTGAACTTTTGTTCATCTCAGCCGGAAACGGCAAAAATTCGATCACATTTTTCAGAACCTCTTCCCTGCTCCCGCCCGGAACATCATAATAAACGCCTCCCGCTTTCAAGGCATCCGCGAAGAGGCATGAGCCGTTCGGTTTATGCTCGCCCAATGCCAGAATCTCAGGGGTCAGGGTAATTCTGTTTTCAAGCGCCCATTCCAAAAGCTCGACGTAATTAAACCGGTACTGGTCGTTGACTTTCATGCACGGCATGCTCTTTTTCGAAATCCAGGCGCGAATCTTTTTTTCTTCGACCTGAAAAATCTTGATGAGGTCACGTACTAAAATCTGCATTAAGATTTTCCATTCCGAATTAAATCCTCGGCGCGATTCAGGGCGTCTTTCATACTTTGAAATACATTTTCTTCGCCGATCAGATCATAAAGATTTGTTTTCACCATTTCATTGAGAGGCTGGACATGCAGGCCGGTAACAATAAGCGGGATATGGCTATTTTTGCATCTGTGATAAAAACTCTTTAAAGCATGCAACCCCGTCGAATCGATAATCGGCACATCCCGAAGTCTTAGTATCCGCACCTTGGGTTTTTCACGGATGGCCCGATCCACTTCGTCGAGCTGGTTTGCCGCGCCAAAAAAAAGCGGGCCGTCCACTTCGTAGACTTCAACGCCGGCAGGAACCGCGAATGTATTGATGGGACGCTCTTCTTCGCTCTCCTCCTCTTCAATTTCCCTGGTCAGAACCTTGATATTCGTGACCGTCGCCATCCGCTTGATAAAAAGAAAGGCGGCGAGCACGATTCCCAGTTGAATCGCCACAGTCAGATCCACAATCACCGTCACAAGGAAAGTTGCCAAAAGAACCGCGATCCCCCCTCTTCCGCTTTTGCAGAGTTCAAGAAAGGAGTGCCATTCGCTCATGTGATAAGCCACCACCACTAGAATCCCGGCCAAGCACGCCAAAGGAACAAGCTTAATCCACTGCCCAAAGAACAGCATGATCAGAAGAACGGTGATAGCGTGAACGATCCCGGCGACAGGCGTTCTGCCGCCGTTTTTGATATTGGTCACGGTCCGTGCGATCGCGCCGGTGGCGGGCATCCCGCCGAAGAGAGCGGATCCAATATTGGCTATTCCTTGGCCGATCAGTTCCATGTTGGAGCGGTGCCGCCCGCCAATCATACCATCCGAGACCACAGCCGAAAGAAGGGACTCGATGGCGCCCAGAAGCGCAATCGTAAATGCAGGTTGAAAGAGGTGTTGAATCGTCACAAAATCCAATTTGGGAATCTGTGGGACTGGTAGCATGTGAGGAAGTTCTCCAAACCGGCTTCCGATGGTTTCAATGGGCATATGAAAAAGCCGAGCGAGGATGGAGGTAAAAACAATGGCGACGAGAGAACCCGGAATCTTGTGGGAAACCCTGGGCCATAGCGCAATAATCAAAAGGGTCAAAAGAGCCAGTAGAAGAGCGTAATAATTCACAGTCCCCATATGTTCATAAAAAACGCGCCATTTCTCAAAAAATTCAGCCGGGACTTTATCCACGTTCAAACCCAGGAAATCTTTGACTTGAGATGAAAAAATAACCACGGCAATGCCGCTTGTGAACCCCACAATGACGGTGCGTGGAATAAATTTGATAACGATGCCGAATTTCGCAAAACCCATAATCAAAAGAAGAATGCCTGCCATAAAGGTCGAGATGACAAGTCCGTCGATCCCGTATTTGTGCACAATCCCATAAACGATCACCACAAAGGCCCCGGTGGGGCCGCCAATTTGAACGTGGCTTCCGCCGAAAGCTGAAACAAGGAGCCCGGCCACGATCGCGGTAAAGAGTCCTTTTTCAGGGGAAACTCCCGAAGCAATGGCAAAGGCAATCGCAAGAGGGATCGCCACAACGCCAACGATGACACCGGCAATAAGGTCTGACACAAACGTTTCCACAGAATAACTTTTCAGGGTCGTAATCAATTTCGGTTTTAGTCTCATGTTTCTCCTCAGCAATGTATAAGTTCGATATTTTTGATTCGGTCTTTAATTAACAGCTTTGATGGGATGATGTGCTTCAGCGGGGGGCGCAGATGAAAAGTTATGAGGCCTCAGTTGTTCTGCCGGAATTTTTCGCCCCGTTTCCCATGGAAACACCTTATCCGTTATCCGTCTTCCCGGGATTTTTTTCCCAAAGAAATCTGATAATCATCTCCTTCCGGCTTTAAAATCACATGGCCTTCCCGGGCGAGCCAGCCCGCACTCATCAGCAAAAGATCCTTTGATTTTCCAATCTTGGATACCAGCGTTGAGAATCGCACCGTGTGGTTAGGCTGCTCATCCAAAAAATGCCAAATATCACCCGCTGCAAATCCAATTTCCATAATCATCGTAGCACCTCATATCCCGGATTCATGATTTCTCCGACAGAATCGAGGTTTTTAAATATTCCCTGTTTAATTTTGCGATAAATTTGACGTGGATATTTTTGGGGCACGCTTTCATGCATTCGAAATGGTTGGTGCAATTTCCAAAGCCTTCTCCATCCATCGCTTGAACCATACTTAAGACACGCTGTTTTTGTTCCGCGCGGCCCTGCGGCAATTTCCCCAAGTGAGAAACTTTTGCTGCGACAAAAAGCATTGCCGAAGCATTGGGGCACGCGGCCACGCAAGCCCCGCAGCCAATGCACGCCGCGGCATCCATGGCTTCTTCAGCATCATCCTTTGGCACCAAGAGGGTATTACCATCGGGAGCGCCCCCCGTACTTACCGAGACATATCCTCCGGCTTGGATAATCCGGTCAAAAGCGCTCCGGTCGACAATCAAATCTTTAACAACCGGAAATGCTTTAGCTCTCCACGGTTCGATATAAATCACATCGCCATCCTGAAACCGCCTCATGTGAAGCTGGCAAACCGTCGTCCCTTTGTCCGGCCCATGCGGGATACCGTTGATCGTCAAGGAACACGTCCCGCAGATTCCTTCCCGGCAATCGTGGTCAAACGCAATGGGTTCAATCCCCTTCTGGATCAGATCCTCATTCACGACATCGAGCATTTCCAAAAAAGACATATCCGAAGTAATATTCTCCGCCTGATATTTTTCGATCTTCCCTTTGTCTTTCTGATTTTTTTGCCGCCAAACGTAAAGTGTGAACTTCATTATTGATAACTCCTTTGCGTTAGCTTGACCGTCTCAAAATTCAAAGGCTCTTTATGCAAAGTCGGGCTTTTCCCGCTGCCCTTAAATTCCCAAGCGGCGACATAACAAAAGTTTTTGTCATCGCGGAGCGCCTCTCCTTCAGGGGTTTGGCTTTCAACGCGAAAATGAGCGCCGCAAGACTCCCGGCGGTCCAATGCATCCTGGCAAATCAGTTCGGCAAACTCCAAATAATCCGCAACTCTTCCGGCATGCTCCAAGGACTGGTTCAAATCATTTCCCTCCCCAAGGATATTGACATTCTTCCAAAATTCCTCCCGGAGTAATAGGATAGATGCCAGTGCTTTCTTGAGCCCGCCTTCGCTTCGCGACATCCCGCAATCATCCCACATGATCTTTCCAAGCTGCCGATGGAATTCGCCGGCTGTCTTTTTGCCTTTAATGGAGAGAAGTTTCTTAATCCGCTGCTCGCTTTCCTCTTTGGCTTGTTGAAATTCCGGTTCGCTGGTATTTCCCCGGCCCGGCTTCACTTGGGCCAAATAATGGCTGACGGTGTTGGGGATAATAAAGTATCCGTCGGCCAATCCTTGCATTAAGGCACTTGCGCCAAGCCGGTTGGCACCGTGGTCGGCAAAATTCGCCTCACCGAGAACAAACAGGCCTTCAATATTGCTCATCAAATGATAATCAACCCATAGCCCGCCCATCGCGTAATGGGCGGCAGGATAAATCCGCATCGGCGTTTGATAAGGATTTTCCCCCGTGATCCTTTCATACATCTCAAAAAGATTTCCGTACCGTTCTTCAATCATTTTCCTTCCCAGCCCTTTCATGGCTTCGGAAAAATCCAAATACACGCCGGCTCCGGTGGACCCGACCCCGCGCCCTTCATCGCAGACTTCTTTTGCGTTTCTGGAAGAGATGTCTCGTGGGGCAAGATTCCCATAGCTTGGATACTTGCGCTCCAGATAGTAATCCCGCTCCTGTTCCGGAATTTCCGCGGGAGGGCGATGGTCCGCCTTTTTTTTGGGAACCCATATTCTCCCATCGTTACGCAGGGATTCTGACATCAGGGTAAGCTTTGACTGATAATGACCGCTCACCGGAATACAGGTCGGATGAATCTGCGTGTAGCACGGATTCGCAAAGAGGGCGCCTTTCTTATAGGCGCGGTAGATCGCCGTTACATTGCAGCCTTTGGCATTGGTGGACAGATAAAAAACATTAGAATAGCCGCCCGTGGCAAGAATGACGGCGTCTGCGCCATGGATTTCAATTTTTCCGTTCACAAGATCCCGGACAACAATACCTTTGGCCTTTCCGCCAACAGTCACCACATCCAGCATTTCTGTTCTTGAATGAGATTTGACTTTTCCGGCGTGGATCTGCCGCGCCAAAGCCTGATAGGCCCCGAGAAGGAGCTGTTGTCCCGTCTGTCCACGGCAGTAAAAAGTACGGGATACCTGGGCTCCTCCAAAGGAACGGTTCGCGAGATACCCGCTGTATTCTCTCCCAAAAGGAACCCCTTGGGCCACACATTGGTCAATAATATGATTGCTGATCTGGGCGAGGCGGTAAACATTGGCTTCACGAGAACGGAAATCTCCCCCTTTGATCGTGTCATAGAAGAGCCGTTGAATACTGTCGCCGTCGTTTTGATAATTCTTAGCCGCATTAATCCCGCCTTGCGCGGCAATGCTATGGGCCCGCCGGGGACTATCCTGGAAACAGAAAGTTTCCACTTGATAACCCAGTTCGGCAAGCGTGGCGGCTGCGGACGCCCCGGCTAATCCCGTACCCACAATAATGATTTTGTATTTTTTTTTGTTCGCCGGATTAATCAGCTTTGAATCAAAGCAGTGTTTATCCCATTTTTGATGAAGCGGTCCTGAAGGTATCCCGGCATCTCGCTTCATAAAACCCCTCCCGGCAAGCGGACCCATCGAAACAAAATAGAAAAGGGGATCGAAGCATAGCCGAGAAAAATAATCAAAGCGGTAATCCTTGCGACTTTTTGAATCATGGGTATCGATTTTTCGTTATTAAATCCCAAGGACTGAAACATGCTTGAAATACCATGACTGAGATGAATGCAGAGTAAGGCCATTGCAAGGACATAAGTAAACGTGATCCATAAATTCTGAAAACTCAATACAACCATGGAATAGACATCATGATGGCCCATAGCATCTGTCATGTGCGATATCCGGGGATTGGTAACACGAAACGTAAAATGAAGCAGATGGTAAATGATATAAGCGAATACGATCAATCCCGAGATCATCATCGTTCGGGCCGCATAGGTTGTTTCAATCGTTGCTTTGTAAGCATAGCGGACCGGCCTGGCTCGCCGGTTCTCAATCGTGAGCTTGACCGCAGCCCAGATATGAATAACAAGAGCGGACAAAAGGGAAATACGAGCCAGCCAAAGAACAGCACCCAAATCTCTAAGCTTTTTTGCATAGGCATTCAAAGAATCCGGCCCGGCAAATACGAGAAGATTGCCGAGCAAATGGGCAACTATAAATAAAAACAAGACAAGACCCGTTGCCGCCATGAGCGCCTTCTTGCCAATCGATGAACGATATAATTTCAATTCAGTCGCCATAAAAATCAAACCTTCCAATTTACTTCACAATCATGACCGGACAGTGAGCTTCTTCCGCGATAGCTTGAGAAAGCGACCGGAAATGATGGTCCCGCCATTCTTTGGTTTCGCTTGCCCCGAGGACCAGCAAGCTCACCTCTTGGTTCTCGCAGTTTTCTAAAATGCACGGTTTGACCTCGTCTTTTAAAATCTTAAATTTCGCATTCACTTTCCACCGGTCCATGAGATACCTCGCCCGTTCATGAGCCATCCGAAGACCGGGCGAAGAATTCCCAACCGTGAGCACTTCTACGGTACATTTCCCGAATTTGGCCAGAAGCGCAACAAGATGCAGGGCCTTCTCGCTAAACCGGCCCCCGGCATAGGCGAGCAAAACCTGCCGAAAGCCGTGTTCAAATGACTTCGGAATAAGAAGGATTGGGCAAAGAGTATGAGAAAGGACGGTGCGCATGAGTTCGTCCTCTTTCAATATCACCAGAAAATCCTGATCCGGAAGCATTTTTTTGAGAAAGTCAGAAAGAGGGTCTTCAAAAATGACCCGCTCCCAAAAGACCCCGGTTTGGCGGGACTGTTCCTCCAGAAACTCCGTATAAAAACCACATTTGGAGGGCCTGTCGCAGATAAACTTCGCAGGGATAAGCAGCCTGAGCGGAACCTTTAGAATGCCTGCAATCTGGATTGCCGAACGAAGAATCTCGGGGTGAGACCCGCGTTCGGGAACAAGCACACTAACCTTTTTAATGGTTTCTTCCTGGTATTCTTTTTTCTTCATACTCACTCTTCCACCGAATCAATCACTTTTAAAATCCATTCTTCCAATTTCGTTCTTTCCTGCAAGCTTGCCTTGACTAAGGCCGCCGCCAGTGAAACTGTAAGCTCTAAGCTGAAAGACAATTCGCGAACAAGGCCTTCAAGATAATATTTGAAAAGCTGCCTCATTTCCCGGTTCACTTCCTGTTCGGGATGATCAATGATCATGTGCAGCGCTTTGGCATAATCTAAAGCGGTATTCTTTTTGGCCAAGGCCCGCAGGGTTTCGACCCGTTCCATTCCCATGAGGCGTTTTTGTTTCTCTCCATTTTTTAAATAATCCACAACCTCGCTTGCTTTTTTTCCAGACGCAGGAATATGAAACCCCGATTCGGGGAGCCGGCTCGTCGTGATAAAAAAACAAACCGTGCTTCTACCCCTTTTCTTTGGCTCGATCCAGTAACACAAACCATCGACTGCAAGTTCCGGACGGCTCACGATGCCTCTGATCCTGCAAACTCCATGAGAGGGATGAAAGAGAAGCTGCCCTTTTTTGCAACTTTTTTCTTTCCCGGTTCTTTTTTTTCGGTCATTGGCCTGTCCAAGCATGCCCTTTCACCTTTCTACTTACTGACTGCCCTAGAATCTTCATTCTCCGATGCCTTTAAAGGTGCCGTCTTGTATGCTTTTTTGAGTGCATTTTTGATTTCATCCGGGGTACTTAATCCCAGCACGCGCTCTACCAGACCTTCGCAATCCCTGATATTGCTTGAGCGTATCACCTTTTTAATCGCCAAAATCTCACTAGGGGCAACACTAAAATTTCTCACCCCAAACCCCAAAAGCAGTTCCGTACAGGCAGAATCCCCGGCCATTTCTCCGCATAGGGAAATCTCCTTGCCTGCTTTTTTCGCTTTTTGAACAAGATCATAGAGAATCTGAAGCACGGCCGGATGAAAAGGTTCGTAATAAGAAGCCATGTTCTGGCTCGCACGATCTGCTGTCAGCACGTATTGAATGAGATCATTCGTACCCACACTCAGAAAATCCGCAACCCGCGCAATTTTTTCAGCCATAATCGCTGCGGCTGGCGTTTCGATCATTGCTCCAAGGCGAACCTTGGGATTGAAGCGGCAGCCTTTTTCAAGAAGTCCAGCTTTGACTGTTTCAAAAATTTTCCGCACCTCCATCATTTCTTCAACCCCGTTAATCATGGGAAGCAGAATATGGACCGGGAACTCGGCGCTGACCCGTAAGATGGCGCGAAGCTGGGTTTTAAAAATGTCAGGATAGCTTAAAAAAAGCCGCGTCCCTCTCTTTCCAAGCAACGGATTCTTTTCAGCCGGGATGGGAAAATAAGGAAGAATCTTGTCGCTTCCGAGATCAAGGACACGAATGGCCACTTCGGATGCGCGAAAGCGCTCGCCGACAGCCCGGTAAATCTGGAACTGTTCCTCCTCAGTCGGGAATTGGTCTCGAATAAGGAAGGAGAATTCGCTACGGTAAAGACCAATCCCCTCCGCTTTAAAAAGAAATGCCGCCTGCGCGTCGGCCAGTTTTCCAATATTCGCCTGAAGTTTGACACGAGTTCCATCCTGCGTGACGGCAGGAAGATCAACCAAATCCTTTAAGGCGGTCTTATAAGTTTCAAAATCCGCCTCGAGTTTCTGATATTCCTCTACGAATGCCCTTTTCGGATTGACCAGAACCGTGCCCGCCAGGCCGTCGAGAATAAGAAAATCACCGCTCTTGATTTTTGATGTTGCTTCCTTAATACCAATGACGGCTGGAATTCCAAGCGAACGGGCCAGAATGGAGGTGTGTGAAGTCTTTCCCCCCTCTTCTGTGACAAACCCCTGGACCTTTTGAAGTTCCATATGCGCTGTTACCGACGGCAAAAGCTCATGAGCCACGACAATCACCCCTTCCGGGAAAGTAAATGTCTCTCCTTGCTGATGCTTCATAAGAATGTTCAAAACCCGGCGCCCCACATCACGAAAATCAGAAGCGCGTTCTCTTAAATAAGGATCTTCAATTTGAGAGAACATCCTGGAGAACCTTTCAATCACATCGGCCAACGCCGCTTCAATATTGGTTTTCTTTGTAAGGGTCAGAAGAGAAACTTCTTTAAGGAAGGCAGGGTCCTTCAGCACAAGCAACTGCGCGTCAAATATTTTCGCCTCTTCTTTCCCAATTTTTTCCCTTACCGATTTTTGAAGGGCAGCCAATTCCCGTTCTGCTGCTTTCAAAGCCCCATCAAACCGGTTTAATTCGGCCCTGATCTCCGTTTCCGCAATTTCCCTCCGGGGAACCAGAATGTGCGAATCACCGGCAAGGACGTAAGCCGGCCCATGGACGATTCCCGGGGAAACAGCAATACCTTTTATCATTTGTCCGCGTTTTGGATCCATTTTGTTTAACTTTCTCAGGCTTTCTTACATTCCTCTTTCCCTGTGATAGCCAATTCCTCCAAGCTCCTTCTACGTGCCACCCCTGTCGTGACAGCGGCCTTTGCAACCGCCTCACTTACTGCTTTGACAACCCGTTTGTCAAAAATACTGGGGATGATGTATTCCTCGCTGAGCTGATCTTCAGAAATGAGGCCGGCGAGCGCATCGGCCGCGGCAAGTTTCATGGGTTCATTGATTGTCTTCGCTCTGACTTTTAGAGCGCCGAGAAAAACTCCGGGAAAAGCCAGGGCATTGTTGATCTGATTAGGAAAATCAGAACGCCCTGTGGCAAAAATGCGGCACGCTTTTACCGCTTCATTCGGGTCCACTTCGGGATCAGGATTGGCCATGGCAAAAACAATGCGGTCCTCTTTCATCAATCTCAGATCTTCTGCCGTCAGAATATTTCCCGCCGACACGCCGATAAAAACGTCCGCCCTTGTCAGGGCCTCCCGAAGAGTCATGACCGGCTCTTCCTTGTGGCTGTCGAAAAGAAGCTCGTCATGAAGCGTTTCAGGATCTGAACCTCTCCCTGTAAACACAGCGCCTTTGCGGTTACAAGCGATTAAATCTTCGACGCCGGCCGCAAGCAGAATCCGGGAACAGGCCATCCCCGCAGCGCCAAGACCATTGATGATTATGCGTATTCTGCGGATATCCTTTCGGACAATCTTGA
>Ga0210019_1001131_pt1 | contig 29757 bp, 35 predicted proteins | sample CryGeyCG2114_020_2_FD_183969 | JGI IMG/M metagenome (GOLD analysis project Ga0210019, IMG submission 183969) | Groundwater microbial communities from aquifer - Crystal Geyser CG11_big_fil_rev_8/21/14_0.20 (SPAdes) (version 2) | ecosystem: Environmental > Aquatic > Deep subsurface > Groundwater ...
TTCATTACTTGGTGGTGCTCCACTTCCAGTTGATAAGTGGAACATTGACGTATGTATGACTGGTGCGCAAAAAGCAATTGCTGCCCCTCCAGGAATCTCTCCTATTTCTATTAGTTCTAAAGCCAAAAAATACATGATTGAAAACCCTCCTTCTACAATGTATTTCAATTTAGCAAGATATTTCAAATATTATGATGAAGAAAAACATACTCCTTTCACACCTGCACTTCCATTACTTTATGCATATAGAGAAGCATTAACAATATTGCTGGAAGAAGGATTACAAAATGTCTTCAAACGTCATAAAGTTTGTTCAGATGCGTTATACTCTGGATTAAGCGCGATAGGTCTGACTCCATTTGCCAAAGAAGAAGATCGTTCAATCTCAATTGTCGCATTAAATTACCTAGATGGACTAGAAGACAAGACTTTTAGAAACACACTAGCTGATAAATTCAAAGTATTAGTTGCAGGTGGATTTGGGAATCTTAAAGGTAAAGTCTTTAGAGTTGGATGCATGGGAGAAGTTAGTTCATATCATGTAATGAGAACAATCTCTGCAATTTCATCTACATTAGCTATGATGGGATATGATGTAGATACTCAAGCAGGTCTAAAGACAGCTGAAGAAAAACTTAAAGCTCTCTGATCCATGTTAACTTAATATAAGGAAATTCGAGACCGATCACATTGACTTTCAATAAAGGTTCACTAATACTTGTAGATTATACTGCTAAAGTAAAGGATTCTGGAGAAGTCTTTGATACAACTATTGAGGAAGAAGCAAAAAAACATTCTATTCATGAATCAAATGTAAAATATCAACCAAAACTTGTTTCAATTGGTGAGGTCTCATATCCAGTCCTTAAAGGACTTGACGAAGCATTAGCAAAAACATCCGTTGGAGACAAACTTACTGTTGAGGTAACACCAGACAAAGGATTTGGTGAAAGAGATTCAGGAAAAGTCAGAATGATTCCAATCAGGAAACTAGGTGAAGATGCGGAAAAAGTTTCTGTTGGCGATACCATAGAAATTGATAACAAGAGAGGAATTATTCGCTTTATTGGTTCAGGTAGAGTCCAAATCGATTATAATCACAAGTACGCTGGCAAAACAATTCTTTATGATGTTAATGTAGTAAAATCACTTGATTCACCTCTAGATAAGGTAGATGGAATTCTTCAGAGTAGATTACCATTAGAAAATTCCAAAGTAAATTTTGAATTAAAGGATAATGAAGTAAGCATCACCATTCCAGAAGAAATTCTAAGAGCCGATGGACTGCAAATTATGAAGCATTTTATTCAACTAGACATATTCAAATTTGTTCCATCTTTGGAAAAAATCAATTTTGTTGAAACACACCTAAACAAGCAAGCTCAAAAGAAAACCGAAACCAACGATCAAAAAACTCCTGAACCAAAAGCAGCTTAAATCAAATTACTTTAGTACTCTTAGCAAGATTCCGTGCTTTTCTTTCTGTCATTCCCACTTCTTTTAATATGGTATATCGTTCAGGTCTCAAACTTTGTGCCATTACTAACGCATTAATCACCTCTTCTTCTTTTAGACCAATTTGTTTTGCCGTTATCGGTGCTCCGACATCTTTTAATGCTTTTGCAATTTTTTTCCAATCTTGTCCTTGTAATTTTGCCATCATGATTGATCCAATTCCACATTTTTCACCATGCAATCCCCTTCCTGGTGCAATTTTATCAAGTGCATGAGAAAATAGATGTTCTGCCCCCGAACATGGTCTACTGCTTCCTGCAATACATGATGCAACACCTGCACTGATCAGTGCCTCCACAATGATTCTTGCATCCAAGCCTTTCCGTGAACTCTTTGGGTTTTTAAAAACTATCTTGGCACTCATTAAGGCTAGTTCTGCTGAATACATACCGTAATACTCCCCCGTTTTTTGATGACCTAATTGCCAATCTCTAACTGCAATGATATTTGCAATTAAATCCCCACATCCACTAGCAAGAAGTTTTGTAGGTGCTTTTTTGATAATGTCAATGTCTACAAAAACCCCTAATGGAGCTGTAGCAACTATGGAATGAGGCTTGTCACTTTTCACTGAAACAAATGGACTGGCCATTCCATCATGTGAAGCTGCAGTTGGTACACTTACAAATGGAATCTTCAAGTTATATGCAACCATTTTTGCGGTATCTACAGAACGTCCTCCACCCACTCCTGCAACAATCTGACTGTGATCTTTTTTTACATCCTCTTCAATCTGACTTAAACTTTCTATTTTGTTATCCTTTGATGTATGCCAAACAAATGCAATTTTTTTTGTTTTTAACGATTTTTCAATCTGATCCTTTAAGATTTTTTTCACATGTATTCCAGAAATCAGTGATACTTTTTTGGGCTTGTTTAAAATATGCAAAAATTCTCCAAATTCACCAATATTCTTTTCACCTACTACAATTAGCCTTGGTAGCTCCATTGTATGTGACTGCATGCGATCATGCCTTTTTGTCATTATTTATCATTTCAAGGGATCAAAAAGTTATTTAAAAGGGTGTCATGTCAGTTAGATTATCTTAGGTGTATTTTTTGTCAAATAACGTTCAAGAAAAAATTCTGCATGGGACTACCACTGTAGGTATTAAAGTAAAAGATGGTGTAGTTTTGTGTGCAGACATGAGAGCAAGTGCTGGTTACTTTATTGCAAACAATAATACAATGAAAATTCAGAAAATTGATGATCATGCGGGATTGACACTTGCAGGAGGCGTTGCTGATGCTCAAAATATTGTTGACATTTTACGATATCATTCAAATTTGCATAGGGTCGAAAAGCAAGGCCCAATTGCAATCCATTCCCTTGCAAGACTTTGTTCTCTCATTTTTCACCAAAATCGTGGCTATCCATTCATGGCAGATATTTTGGTTGGTGGCTATGATGAAGATGGACCAGCACTATTCAATATTGATATGTTTGGCTCAGTTGAAAAGAAAAATTATGTTACAACAGGAAGCGGTTCTCCTGTTGCATATGGTACGTTAGAGGAAGAATATCGTCCTGATCTAACAATAGAAGAAGCAAAAAAAGTTGCTCTTAGAGCAGTAAAAGCCGCAATAGTAAGAAATATTGGTACCGGTGATGGAATTAACATTGCCGTAATGGACAAAGACGGATTCCGTCTGTTGACCAATGAACAAAAGAAAGCAATCATCGAACTTTAGTGATTTAATGCAACGTAAACAACAGCAAAAAGAAATATCTTCTAGCCAAAATATAATGGCCACAATACTGCAAAGTATTCCAAAAGAAGCTCATGTAACTAAAATAGAATATGAAGGTCCACGAATCGCACTTTATACTAACGCACCTCGTTATTTGATGGAAAACAATGAAACAATTTCAAATCTTGTTAATATAATTAAAAAAAGAATTGTAGTCAGAACCGATGAATCAATCAGAAAAACAGAGGAAGATGCCAGAAAAATTCTTAATGACTGCATCCCAAAAGAAGCTAATTTTCAAGGCGCATTCTTTGACACTGCTACTGGTGAAGTATCTATCGAAGCAAAAAGACCTTGGTTACTTCAAAGAGATGCAAAGGAATTCAATCATGCTGAAATAACTGAAAAAATAGGCTGGAAACTTCGTATAAGAAAAGCAACTACAATACCTTCACGTACAATCCAAACAATTAATGCAAATCTAAAACAGTCTTCGGCTGAAAGAAGTAAGCAATTCAGACAAATTGGTGATGAGATTTTTAGACCAAGACTAGCACAAAGATCAGAAGTATCTCTTCTTACTCTAGGTGGATTCGGGCAAGTCGGAAGATCATGCATGCTTTTATCTACCCCTGAGAGCAAAATTCTTGTCGATTGTGGTATAAACCCAGGCGCAAAACATCCTATGGATGCATTTCCTAGATTAGATTGGGCAAACATTACTCTTGATGAATTGGATGCCATTGTAATAGGACATGCCCATCTTGATCATACTGGATTTTTACCAGCATTATGTAAATTTGGATACAAAGGGCCAATCTATTGTACTGAACCAACACTTCCAATGATGAACTTGATTCAATTAGACGCAATCAAGGTAGCCGCTGCACAGGGAAGAACTCCTATGTATTCTGAAAGAGATGTAAAGCAAATCATGAAGCAAGCAATTACTTTACCCTATGGAACCGTTACTGATATTTCTCCTGATATTAAACTAGTTTTAGCAAACGCTGGCCATATTTTAGGCTCAGCATTATGTCATTTTCACATTGGAAATGGAGATCATAACTTCGTTTATTCAGGTGATATTAAATTTGGAAAAAGCATATTGTTTGAGGCCGCAAGTTGGAATTTTCCACGTGTAGAAACACTATTGGTTGAGAGTACATATGGAGCAAAAGAAGACATTCAGCCATCAAGACAAGAAGTAGAGTCTGCCTTCATTAATGCTGTCAACAATACTCTTGCTGATGGAGGCAAAGTACTCATTCCTATTCCCGCAGTTGGTCGTGCCCAAGAAATTATGATGGTAATTGATCATTACATGAAATCTGGAGAAATGGTGGAAGCTCCTGTTTTTACTGAGGGAATGATATCAGAAGCATCTGCAATTCACGAAGCATATCCAGAATATCTTGCAAGAGAATTAAAACAAAAAATCCTTGAAACTGATGATAATCCATTTGATTCTGAATATTTCACCAATATTGAACATGCAGATGCAAGAGAAGAACCAATGAGAGAAGATTCACCATGTATCATTTTGGCAACTTCTGGAATGCTTGAAGGGGGCCCTGTTTTAGAATACTTCAAAAACATTGCTCCTGATAAAAAGAACAAAGTTCTGTTTGTTTCATACCAAGTGAATGGAACTTTAGGAAGAAGAGTCTTAGATGGCTCAAAACAAGTTTCAATGTTAGGCAAAGAAGGCAAAGTTGAAGTTGTTACAATTAATTGTAGTGTAGAAAAACTTGATGGATTCAGTGGACATAGTGACTATAATCAACTCATGTCTTTTGTACAACGATTACGACCAAAACTTCGTAGAGTTCTTGTGAATCATGGTGAAAGAAAGAAATCAGAGAATCTTGCAATGAACATTCGAAGAATGTATCGTATTCCTGCTCATTACCCGCAAATTCAAGAAGCTATTAAATTATTTTAGATCGTATTCAGGCTTCCAAATTTTAATATTTGATGGAGCAACAATAATTCTCTCTTCACCCAATCTTGCAATATCTGCACCTGCAGTTTTTGCAATAGAATATAGTTCTTCTACTACCTTACGTAGCTGCTCTACATCTTTTTGAGCTAAAGGCGTGACTCTAAGAATTAGAATCATCTCTTTTTTAATATCTTCTTTGATTGAATGCACATCACTAATATCACGAATAGTTATTGCTTTCAAATATGTTGGACTTTCCTGTTTTTGCATCCTTGAAGAAAATTCGATCTACTCCCTCAAAAACTCTTCCTTAGTTTTAACTAATTTTTTAAAGATTCCACGCCTAAATTCTAAATTTGATATACGACTCTTCACTAACAGATTTGGATAGGATTTCTTGCTTGGAATTTTCCTTGCTTGTAATTACATAAACTTGTTCATCTTTTGGAGCATCAGAATAACGAAGAGTTACTGATGCTGCAAATTCAACGTGTTGAGATGCATTCTTTCCTCGCAATATTGAAACTGGACCTACATAATCACGTGCTTCCAATAAAATATCTTCTGGTAACGCAATTGCCTTTATCATTTCATTCTCATCCTTGTTTCTTCCAACAACAAATTTAGTTTGTTCGTCTAATCTGAAATGTCTTCCAATTTTTAGTAAATCAATATCATTTATTGTTGGAGTTTCAACATGTTCAAACAAATCTTTAGCTTTTATTCCAAAAGTTGGATCTGTTAAAAGACAACCTCCACCAGCATTTGGTGGATTTTCTATCCCGTATTTTTTTGCCATCTCTAATTGATTTTTTCTCGTTCTACCTTTTATCATTCCCATATTTTCTCTTTTGATCAATCCTTCTTTTTCAGGATCAGTTTCTGGAAGTAATCCTGCAGAAAGTGGTCTTACAATCTTTCCCACAAGTCCTGATTCCTTTTCTATAGTTCTTAATGCAGGTGCATGTTGACTCATAGGTCTTTGTCCTAACACTTCACCAGAAATTATAAAATCAGCTCCAATCTCATTCATGTGTTTCTTTGCAGCCTCAAACATCATTGCTCTGCAATCTATACATGGATTAAATCCTGCACCAACACCGTATTTTGGATGTTTTAACATTTCAATATACTCATCACCAAGATATACTGTTTTCAAATTAACATTAAGATCATCAGCTCTTTCTCTTATCTCAAAACCACAACCTCTACCGCAATCAAAATCACAAAATGGCGTTTTAATTGCAACAGCTGAAACATCAAATCCTTGTTCCTGCATCATCTTAACTGCAAGCTGGCTGTCTAGTCCCCCTGATAGTAACGCAACCACTTTCTTCTTTTGTTTTTTTTCAGTCACAGTTTAAAAACTCAAATTCGTATATACAAACTTTGCATCATACATAAATTAAGAAAAGTTTTGATCCCATCGTGAAACAACGTCGAAAAAACCTTCTCAGGTTTGCCCAGAAGATAGATTGTGATACATTAGTGGCATTTGAGCCTGAAAACCTGTATTATCTAACCGGATTTTGGGGTGAGGCAATAGGATTGTTAGAAAAAAATGGAAAAACAACCATCATAGCCCCTGAATTGGAGGTTGGAAGAGCCAAGGCTGAATCTCAAGATTGTAATGTGATTACCGCAGAACGAGGAATTGGCCTAGTGTCATCATTAGTTTCTAAAATCAAAAAAAATCAAGTATGCACTGATTGTCAAAATTACTCTGTCATGACATCTCTAAAAAAATCAATCCCTAAAATCAAATCATCGACTGAACCCTTCTATAGTTCTCGAGTTATTAAAGATGAAAAAGAAATTTCAATTCTCAAGAAAGGCTCAAAAATTATTGATGAAATGTTTGAAATTTGCGTAACAAAGATGAAAGTTGGACAAAAAGAATCAGATCTTCAAGCAATTCTAATGTCTTATGCTATTAACCATCAAATGTTTGATACTGGTTACAAATCCACACTTAATCCATTAATAATTGCTGGTGGACCAAATGGTGCATTACCACATGCACAGGTAACTGAAAGAAAATTCAAAAAAGGCGATCTTGTAGTAGTTGATCTTACTCTTAGATACAAAGGATATGTTTCAGATGCAACAAGAACATTTGCAATGGGAAAAATCTCTCCCTTAGCAAATCAAACATATGAGATTGTAAAAGAATCACAAAAACTTGGATTAAAAAAAGTCAAACCAAATGTGGCTTGTAAAAATATTGATCTTGTATGTAGAAAATATATTGAAGATCAAAATTTTGGAAAATACTTTATTCATTCAACTGGACATGGCATAGGTCTTGAAGTTCATGAACTACCAACAATCTCATACAAAAATGATGTAAAACTAGAAAAAAATATGGCAATAACAATAGAACCTGGAATATACATTGAAAATAAATTTGGAATCAGAATTGAAGATTCTTTGATCGTTAAAGACAAACCAATTGTAATGCACAAATTTACTAAAGAATTAGTTACAATTTGAGCCTAATCATAGAAATCTACTAAATCAATAATGTGCTTTGATTCTGGATTATTTCCTTTAATGTCTCCCGAGTCCATATTGATATTCCAGTCATAGCTAAATCCACCCTTATGTGATTTGAAATTCAAAATCACTTGATAATCTGATTGATTAGAATTTATCAAAATATCTACTGATGTTTTCTTGTTATCATAAATTTTTTCATTGGGATATTCTTCACTTATTTTATTTGAAATTGCATCATATACACTCAACCCTTTTTCATTTGATCCCTTATAGAACATCAATGTCTGTAAAACTTGTTTTTCTTTCTCTGTCATATTTTCTGGAAACTTACTTTGTAAATCTCCTTTTGTTAATTCAGGAATAATAAATACAATTATCAATACTATTACTCCAAGATAAATTGGGGCACGCTTTTTGATGAATTTTTTAAATTCTGATCCTTTCGGCTTTCCCTCTTTTTTCTTAGACTCTTTAGTCATTTCATTATTCAGTTTTTTGCAGTTAAAATTAAAACTTCCCAAGGAAATTCAATAATTCCATTTCTCTTAGTGTATTGTAATGTATTTCTTCTAATATTTTCTTTCAATTCCTTCCTCGTTTCATTTTTTAACTGATCTAATTTTTCTTTTAATGGTTTTGCGACATATCTAAGATAATTTTTCCAATAATCTTCAAACTTTCCTGGACTATATTTAAAAACATAACTCTTTACAAAAATACTTGAAAACCCTGCTTTTTCAATTTCGTTTTTTAATGTCGATTTTGTCCCAAATCTATCTAAATCTGGAGTACCTGATGGAATATAATCTGGAATGAACTCTGTAACTGTATCTAAAATACTGCTAAAAAAAGGAACTTTTTCCTTTGTACCGTGTACTGAAATTCCAATTTTTCCGTATTTTTTGAGGTTATTTCTCATGTTTTTTAGTGCTTTTTGGGCATCTGGAAAAAAGAATAATGCGTATTGACAAGTAATTGCATCAAACTTTACACCAAAACTAAATCTTTCAGCATCCATAATTACAAAATCCAAATTAGTTTTAAATCCATTCCATTTTTTTGCAATTTTTATTGCAGTTGTAGATGTATCAATTCCGATTACATTCCCATCACTTCCAATTTTTTCATTAATTTTTTTTGTTACTACTCCTGTACCGCAGGCAATGTCCAATACATTATAGCCTTTTTGCAAATCCATCAATTGAACTAATTTTGAAGTACTCTGAAATGGCCCATCATTTATGCTAGCCCATCTCTTGTGATAACGTGGTGCTATTTCATTCCATATTGAAATATTACCTTGTTTGTATTTTGTTTTATTCAATTACATTCATATCTCTTTTTTTAAGTTTGATTCTAGAGTTTCTCCTGTCTCATGATAAAATTTATGCTTTATCTCTTCCAATCTTTCAATATTTTTTATGCTAAATGATTTATTTAATTTCATTTTAATTTCTTTATATTCTGCAATTAATTTCTTTAATTCTGTTCTTTTCAATTTATTTATTCAATTGTTCTTCTAATTGTTTTCTGATAAATTTTGCAATTTTTTGTTTCTTCTTCCACCCTGATGATATTTCTCTTTCTGAATTTACAATGATCACTTCATTATTTTCTGGATTTTTTCTATATCTGGAATTACCAATATCATTAGCTATTATCATGTCTGCATTAGATTCTTTCATCTTTTTCCTTGCTTCTCTCACCAACTCCACTCTTGATAAATTTACTTCTGCCTTAAAACCTACAAGGAATACGTTTTTCTGGATTTTTTTAACATGATTAATAATCTTTGGTGCTCTTTTGAGGTTGATTTTTAGTGTGTCTTGAGAACTTTTAATTTTCTTCTTACTTGGTTTTTCAGGTATGTAATCAGATATTGCAGCCGCCATAATGATAACATCAAATTTCTTCCTCATCTGCTTCTTTACTTCATTAAACATTTCTTTACCAGTTGAAACTCTTATGACCTTGGCACCTTTTGGTGGTTTTTCTATGCCTGGTCCATAAACTAAAGTCACCTTGGAACCAGCTGATATTAGTTCTTCAGCTAACAATATTCCTGTTTTGCCTGAACTTTGATTAGTGATTGTTCTAACAGGATCAATATGTTCTATTGTTGGGCCAGCAGTGATCAGTATATTCTTCTTTTTTAGTATGGATGAAAATCCAAATTTTCTTAATACATGTTCTAAAACATCTTCTGGTTCAGGAGCTTTGGCTTTTCCCTCAATCATCTTTGGATCTAAAAACTCAATCTTATTTTTTAGAAACTCTATGTTTTTCTTCACTGCATAGTTTTCATACATTGATTCGTGCATAGCAAGACACATCAATATTGGAATTTTTGCACCAAATCCTACTGTCAAAACTGTTGATATTGGAGTATCATCAATACCGTTTGCAAGTTTTCCTAAAGTGTTTGCGGTAGCTGGATAAACTATTAACAAATCTGACTGATTATAATCTGCTAATTTTATGTGTTCTAGATTACCTGTTAATTTTGTAATCACATCGTTTCCTGTAGCCCATTTGAAATAATCTGGTTGAATTAATTTTGTTACTGCACTACTTGCTACACATGTAACATCTGCACCATGTCTCATTAGTAATCTTGCCAACTCAATTGCTTTGTATGCAGCAACACTACCTGCAACACAGAGAACTATTTTTTTATCAGAAAGCTCAATGCCATGAGAATTAACAATATCTAATGATGGGTGCTCTCTTTTCTTTATTTTTCTTTTAATTGCCAATTTCACTTCGTAGTTTATCTAATTCTTCTTTATCCATTGAGAACCAATTTTCTTGAGATGGAAATGTTCCTGATTCCACATCTTTCTTATAGTTTCCAATGGATTTTAAAATATCCTCAGAGAGATTCATGTATCTTTTTACAAATTTTGGTTTTATTTTGTCATACATGCCAAGTAAATCTTGAACAACTAAAACCTGTCCACTACATCTAATGCCTGAACCAATACCAATTGTCGGTATACTGACATTTTCTGAAATAATCTCTGCAACTTCATGACTGATCATTTCCAATACAATGCTAAAAACTCCTGCTTCTTCCAAAGCTTTTGCATCTTGAATTAGTTTTAATGCAGTATCTTTTGTTTTTCCTTGTACTTTATACCCTTGGAATAACATAGTAGTCTGTGGCTGCAATCCGATATGTCCCATTACTGGAATTCCGACATCAACAATTGAATTGATTGTTTCAGCCATAACTGATCCGCCCTCAAGCTTTACTGCATCGGCTCCAGCTTTTATCAATCGCCCTGAATTTCTAATGGCATCATCAATACTTGCTTGATATGACATAAATGGTAAATCCGCAACCAACAAAGCGGTTTCTCTAGCTTTACTCACTGATTCAGTAAACATACACATATGTTCCATTGTAACAGGAATTGTATTCTCATATCCAAGCATAACCATTCCTGCACTGTCTCCAACAAGTAATATGTCAATTCCAGCTTTATCACATAATGATGCTAGTGTATAGTCATAACTTGTAATTACTGAAATTTTTTTACCATCTTTCTTCATATTGACAATATCTTGAACTGATTTATGCAAAACGTGCTCTCCTCAATAAATTATTTCTAATTTCAATAATACTTTTTGCAATATTTTTTTTGTTATCAAACTCCTCTACAATTTTTTTGAGTTCCATTTGATTTCTTTTTGATAATTTTTTAGATGCATCAATTAACAAATCCATAGATCTTATTACGTTATCCACAATTGTTACATTTGCAGTTTGAGATGTTCGTGAAAGTGGATTAAGATCAAATGTAATTACTATTTTTCCGGCTTTTCTTAATGCCAAAGTTCTATCTCCATCTTCTAACGGTATTAGTACTACATCTGCAGCAAAAATCCCATTTTTATCAACAATTCTTCTAGCTGAGTCTATGCCTGATAGTGTGGTCTTTGATTGCTTGTCAACTCCTAGAATCTCTTTTGCTCCACTTTTTCTTAGAATCTTAATTACATTTTGTTTTCTTTTTTCATTTACATAAAACAGATTTACTTCTATCTTTGCATTTACTGTCTTAGCAAGTTTTACTATTTCTTTTGGACATAAAGCAGCAACATTCCCATTAACAGAAATTACTGGAAAATCTGCCAAAAGTATTTGTGCAGCAGCAACCCTTATTGCGGTCTTTGCCATTTTGTTTGTTTTCTCACCTAATAGATAATCAAATGCTTCTCCTCTTCCTTGAGCAAGAAGCCCTTCTTTAGCAACCAAGCCATTATCAAAACCATTAACCAGCTTTTCCCTGATTAAAAGAGATTTTCTTCTTGGATGAGATTTTGGAATTAAAGTCATCTATATTCAATTAATTGTGTAGAAGTCTTGCACCCTGCATATCTAACTCAGACTTTACAATAATCCCTTCTGAATATTTTTCCATTATCTCTACAACTTTATTTTCATCTTCTTGTGAAATCATAGAAAATATAGTTTCACCAAAAAGTGCCACTCCACATTTAATCTTGTTTAAAGTAAATTCTTTAATTATTTTTTCCATTCGTGGAGATATTACGTTAATATATTTGGCAAATTCTAAAGACATATCTTGAAAATGTTCATAATTTTTTGATTCAAGTAATTGACTAACCATTTTTCCACCTAAACCATTAATCTGTGGTAATTGTTCTTTCAAAAACTTATTTGTTGAAATTGGTGAAAAACAAATCATAATTATTGAAATAGGTTTTGTATTGATTTTTTCTACTTTTCCAATTCCAGGAGCTCCAGGTTTCACTCTAATTTCAAATCCACCGTGATATGAAGCTAAAACATCTCCTAATCCTGTTTTACAACTAACCTCCGCATTGTGAGCAATTTTTCCAATCTCATCATGTGGTAATTCTGTTTGAAGAACTTTATCTAATGCATATGCAAGCGATAATGCAACAGCACCACTAGAACCTAATCCATAGCCAACAGGAATTGATATTTTATGTTTTATATCAAAAAACAAATCTCCAAAATTACCAAGTTTTAGAAATTCATTCAAAACATATTCAGAAACATCTGTCTTATCTGATTGATATCCGTATGCAGAAATTTTATAGAATGAATTCTGATTTGTTTTTGGATAAATGGAAACACTGGTTGTTACGCCTTCTTTTATTGAAAAACCTGCTCCCATAGAACCCAATTCTTCTGATACTTGAGTTTCATCTAGGAAAGCCTTGAAGAAACCTGTCACATGTGCAGGACAAAATGCTGTTGCTTCCACGATCACAGTATAAATTTTACACAAAATATAAGAATATGGCTTAAATTAATTAAATTAGTATAAATTGACTAAATTTATTCGACGCCTACAAAAAATAGGTAGTAGCATTCTCGTATCACTTCCAAAAGAATGGGTTGACGCAAACCATCTTGATAAAAGTAGTCAAGTTGAGATAGAAACTGGACAAGATACAATTTCTATCTCTGCAAATACAGAGACAAGACCTACAAAAGAATTGATTATTTCATATCCACTACCTAAGGAAGAAAATATTGTTGCTGATATTACAGGAGCATATCTTTTAGGTTATGACATTATTGAAATTACCTCAAAATCAATAATTCCAGGCGAAGACAGAGAAAAAATCCGTAATTCAATGAGACGTTTAGTGGGAATGGAAATAGTTGAAGAAGATGCATCTAAAATTAATATGCAGTTTCTTTTAGATGCAACAACTCTAAACCCAGAAAAAATTCTCAAAAGAATGAGCTCAATTGCTCTTGGAATGTATGAAGATGTTTGTAGTGGCCTAATTGCTGAAGATAGATCAAATCTGCAAACATTATCTAATAGAGATGTAGAAGTGAATCGACAGTATTTTCTTCTTGTTAGATTAATTCGAAGCACATTAGTTGATAAACGACTTGCTAATGTATTCAATTTAGAAAATATTGATATTTTAGATTATAGAGTAGCTGCTAATCTCTTAGAAAATGCAGGGGATACAATAGTTGAGCTTGCAGATTTCATTTACAATTCTTCATTATCTAAGGAACATCTCAGAAAAATATTTGATATTGTACAAAATTTTATTTCTCTTGCAGAAAAATCAATTGATGCATTTACAAAACCAGATAGATTATTAGCCATTGAATCCATTTCATTGCATAAGGAATATCAAGAAAAACTCTTAAAACTTAGAATTTCAATGGGAAATAAAAAACAAATTCCGATTGATTTTCTTGATCTTGTTCATATGTTTGAAAGAATTTCGAAATCTTGGGCAGATGTTGTAGATCTTGTAAAACCAATATATCATGAATAACTAACTGATTTTCTTTTTAGATGCATATGTCATTACTGCACAAATTGTTTTTGAATCTTGAATTTTGCCATCCTTTATCATTTTGATTAATTTCCTTAATTCAATTTTTTCAACGGATAAAATTTCATCGGCATCTAATTTCAAATCTGCAGTTTTTTTCAAACCTGAAGCTACATAGCAATGAATAATCTCAGAATTATAGCCAATTGAGGGGTAAAATGATATTAGCCAAGTCATTTTTTTAGCTCTGTACCCTGTTTCTTCTTCTAGTTCTCTAAATGCACATTTTATTGGATCTTCATTTTTCTCCAATGTTCCAGCAGGAATCTCTAAAACATATCCATGAGGAAATCTATGTTGTTTTACTAGAATTATTTTGTCATTTTCATCAAACGCTAACATTGCAGCTGCACCACGATGTTCAATCATCTCTCGTTTTACTTTTCTTCCTTCTATAATTCCATCATACACGCTTAGACCTAAAATCTTTCCTTCATAGATCTTTTTCTTTTTCATATTTGTCGTTACTTTACTTATTATTTAATTTGTTTGATACGACAAATGTAATGTAGGTGATTTTTTAGATTCCTCTATTGTTTTCTCTAACCATCTTTGCATGAATGAAATTTTTTTTGGAATGAACAAATCTGCAGTTTTTACATTTTTTACATTTCGTACTTTCTGAGTTATTTCATCCATTTTAAAAATATCATGACTATACAAAAACAAAACAATTTGATTTTTTGATATAAACGGTGTTTGCATATATGATTCTATGAATTTTTCATCCATTTCTATCAGTGTTTCTTTTAGATCACCATCAATCCATGTAAGAATTACATATGGAATGAATCCTTTAATCTTTGTTGGATCATAAACTAATGTAAATTGCACTCCTTCATTTTCTTGTAATTTTTCTAAACATCTTGTAACAGTTTTTGTTGATAGATTTGTGCTCTTTGCAATTGATTCTATTTTTTGTCTTGGATTAACTAATAGCTCTTCTACAATCATTAAATCAGTTTTTGTTAAATTTAATGAGTATCCCGGATTTTCAGCTTCAAAAATTGATAATACTCTAACATTTCGCATTATTTTTTTTGCTAACTCTATTTTCTTTTCTAAATTATCCTTTACAACTATACTACATACAGTTATTCCACCAACACATGGAACAACAAAAAATGGCTCCCCGATAAGACTCACTTGCTCTAAAATCTCCTCCATATTTTGTCCTGTTACTACAAAATACAATACTCCATAACTCAATACAGGAGGTTCTATTTTTATTGAAAATTTTTCAATAATACCCAATTTCTCCATTTTTTGAATCCTTGCTCTAACTGCCCCACCTGAAATCTTCAATTCTTTTCCAATGTGTCTATCTGATTCTCTGCAATTATTGAGTAGTCTACTTAGAATCTTGATATCCAAACTGTCCAATTCATCACCATGTTGTTAATCTTAGAATACATATACAACCTATTTAATATAAAATTGTCTATATCATTAGTAATATCTATGATATACATTAAATATTGGACTATTTTACTATTTTTGTGGAATATAGGCTAAGACTAGCAAAACGTATGCTGTTTAATAAGAAAGGCAGTTTGATTGGAGCTGTTTTAGCTGTAACGATCGGCATTCTAGTTATTCATGTAAATTTTGTAATCTTTCAAGGATTGTTTGATGCAATAGTTCGTGATATTAGTAATTACAGAAATGGAGACATTTTAGTTACAGATGAAGCTGACTATATTGACAAATCTGATCTGTCAGTAGTAAATTGGTTTGAAAGAATTCCGTATGTTGAAGCGGCGACTCCGCGGCTTTCATCAACAGCAGAGATTAACATGACAAAAAATGGAAAACTGATTGAAGAAACAAGAATACCAATTGTAGGCATTGATCCATACAGAGACATACGAGCATCAACAGTTCATGAAACTGTTGCAGAAGGCAGCTATGTTTTTGCAAGAAATTCTATTGTTTTAGGTTCTAATGTTGCACGAGATCTCGGTGGAGCTGAAGTTGGTGATAGTGTAAAAGTTCTTGTTGTTGATAGAAACGGTGAAGATCAAATTAGGCGATTTACAGTTACTGGAATAGCACAATCTCCCGGTGGTCAAGGATTTGATTATACTGCAGTAGTACATATTGATACGCTTAGAGACATGATGAAAAGAGATGGGGAAACTGGTTCATTTATGATAAAACTTAATGATCCATCAAAAGCATTAGAGGTTAAAGAATTTTTTCTGAGATCTTTTCCAAATGATGATTTTCTTGCAGAAACTATAGAAGAATCAGCTGAAGAACAACTAGCCGGATTTAGATCTGGCATTGCAATGATCAACATGATTGGGTATTTTGGAATGATGTCATCAGCATTTGCTATTGTCACAATCCAAATGATGCTTGTTAATGGAAAAACACGAGAAATTGGTGTAATGAGATCAATTGGAGCTAAGAGAAAAGATATTTTGATAATTTTCATCTTTCAAGGAATGATTATAGGTGCAATTGGTGCAGGAGTAGGTACCGCTGCTGGATTAGGTTACACATTTTATGCTAAAGAAACAAAAATGTCTTTTAACAATAGCTTACCTCTGGAAGTCAGTTATAACTGGGAAAAAATAATTCAAACAGCTTTGACTTCCTTTGTTCTAGCTATTATAGCATCTTTATATCCATCATATAGAGCCACAAAACTTTTACCAGTAGAGGCGATGAGAACTGTCTAAAGTACTTGAAATTCAAAATTTGAGCAAAATCTACGGTCAGGGTGAGAATCAAGTCAATGCCTTAGACAATGTGACATTTTCCATTGAAAAGGGAGAATTTGTATTGATTGTAGGCAGTTCTGGTTCCGGCAAATCTACTCTTCTGAACATGATCGGATTGTTAGACAGACCAACCTATGGGAAAATCTTCATTGATGGAACTGATACCACAAAACTTGATGATAATAAAATATCATCATTTAGAAATAATAAATTAGGATTTATTTTCCAATTTTCCAATTTACTATCTGATCTGACCGTTTTAGAAAATGTTTTGCTTCCAAGACAAATTGCTAGAACAAACAATTCTGCTGAGGAAGATGCAAAAAAATTGCTAAATGCAGTAGGTCTAGAAAATCAAATGAATAAAAGAGCCAACAAAATTTCTGGTGGACAAGCACAACGCGCAGCTATAGCCAGAGGATTAATCAATAGTCCTTCTATTGTATTGGCAGATGAACCCACAGGAAATTTAGACTCTGTAACGTCTGAAAAGATCGTACAATTAATGAAAACAATGGCAAAAGAACTTAATCAAACTTTCATAGTTGTTACTCACGATAGACAACATTTTGGGGATGTTGATAGAGTCATCACAATAAAAGATGGGCATGCGTTTGAGGGAGATTTACCATCAGAAGTGGAGGTGTTGGTATGATTAGTACAAAAATCTCTCTCATTTTGGCATCTTTGTTAATTACATCCACGTTATTTGATACTTCGTTTGCCCAAATATCATCTGGTGGATTTGGAGATTCTCCCTTTGAGCGAGATTTTGGAGATGTAAAATTTCTGGATGCGTATTTTGGAACTTATAACAACAAGATTGAGATAGAGCCAGGTGACAAAAACGTACCATTTACTGTTGTCTTTGCGAATGTAGGTACACAAGACATTACAGGAATACGTGGACAGCTGTCATTACCATTTGGTTTTTCATCATCTGATGGTCCTGGTTCAATCATTTTTGCCAACAGTGCTTCTAACTCTTTGGCTGGAGAAAACTTTCATTTGACATTTTTTGTGAATATTGATAAGAATGTAAAAATTCAACAATATCCAGGAACCGTCAAAGTTGATTATTCTAGATTACGAGAATCAGGAATACGAACATCTTTCTCTGATTTTAATTTTAAAGTTACAGGTGACAGTATTATCAATGTAAAAGCACTAAATCCATTTCTTACATCATTACAATCAAATGATGTTATAATAGAAATTTCAAATGATGGAACTGCTCCAATTTCCAGTGTTGATATTGTAGCTACAAATACTCAAACTGAAATTGCATCTACATCTGCATCTACAACCAATGTAGAAAATGTTGTAATATTGGAATCAAATTGGGACGTGGGAAATATAGAACCTAAATCATCTCGATTTCTCACTGCTACTGTATATGTGCCTGAAAATCTAAAGGGTGATACATTAAGAATTCCATTATCAATTAATTTCCATAATGCACATGGTGATCAACAAACAATCTCTAAAATTGTTGATTTCTACATAAAGGGATTGATTGATTTATCTGTTTATGATGTTTCTGTAGTTGAACTCTCTAATACACAAATGGTTGTAGGTGAAATAATTAATGAGGGAAACATTGATGCATTATTTGGTTTTGTGACATTAGAAGGACTTGGAGACTCTAACATTAAGACAACCACTCAATTCATTGATGAAATTGAAACTGATGCTCCTGTTCCATTTAACATTCCAATTGAGTTTGATGGCCAACCAAAGTATGGAGAACATGATATCAAAATAACTGTAAGGTACAAAGATGATACCAGAAATGAAGTTTTTCTTCCATATGAGACCACTATTTTTGTAGAAGAACCATCCAAAGATGATGATTCTGGAAATATCTATCAAATGATGATAATTCCAGTACTAGTTGGAGCTGGAATCGGATTCTATCTATATTACAAGCGTAAAAAAGATCAGATCAATCAAGGTTCAAATTAAAAACTGCAATAAACTCAGGCGACTAAATTGAGATTGACCCTCGTTGTTTTACTTACGGTTTTGGTAGTTGGTGGCTCTGTTATTGTTTATGGATTTTTGATCCAGAATAACAAGGAAATTGAAAATATTTCCCCTTACGAGAAGCTTAAGAATTACAAAGAAGATCTTGAAAAAATCAATCAATACCATCAAAAAATACTAGATGAACTTGAGCAAAAAATCGCTGGTATAGATGATCCAAATCTGGAACAACTAACCCAAGAGATCGAAATTCTAAAACAGGTAATTAATGATAACAAAGAGGAGCTTGAAAAAGTAATACAAAAACTGTCCAAAATGAAACCAGATCAATAACTTGACATCTAATTATGCCCTGTTTGTTAGATAAAACGTCAACATTATATCATATTTTGCTGTATGACAATCGGGCATGGCAAAGAATCTATTTCTGTTTCTAGCTGGTAGTATAGTAGGATTTGTTACAACACCGCTTCTATAACATGAGATTTATCTATATCCTTAATTCATATATTGATTTTTAAAATTAAAATCAGTGGAAACTCACAGAACACTCACAATACTTGGTATTATCTTACTCCTCTCTACAATTGCAATATTTTATTATCATGAAGAAAGTTACTCTGATGACGAATTCAACCTTGCTTATGTCACTGGAATTGCTATGATAATTGTATTTATGACAAGCCTAGCCTTGATCAACAAAGATAGATTTAACGAATCAAAATCAAAAAAATAATTTCAATGTGAATTTTTGTAGATAGTTCATCTTGTATGGGGCAATTTCTATCTAGTTTGCCACTATTTTGAATCAAAAGAGATCAAAAAACCTGATGAAAACCAATAATAGCTGTAAGACTGAATAAATAACCTTAAAATAAAATTCTTTTTGGCTTGTGCTGATTCAACACCCTCTAAGATTATAAGCAATTACTTGATCTTGCGATCATGCAAGGTGATGAAATTGAAGTTCCAAAGGAAATACGTGAATTCATGATTGGTGGAGCAGAAGAAACTATTCTTGGTCAAAAGAATGGTGCAATTAAACAATATCGATATGGAAATTTACATATTAGAGAATACAATGACAAATTTTTAGTTCATACTGATAAAATTGATCCACGAGAAGATCCATTCGGTCATTTAGTCTTTGATGCTCCTGAAGTTTTAATTGGATTAGCTTGTGCAATATTTGGAGGTCCTCAAATTGCAAAATTTTTTTTCAATAATAAATTCAAAAAACCATCTGCCACATCAAAACTTCTGTCTTCTATATTGTCTGGATATGTTGGATATATAACATCAAAGAAAATCAAGAATTCTTTAAAGTAACATGTCTCCTGTTAGAGCAATTCAAGTATTGGTGAAACTTTTGCCATCCATTTTAGCTTTGAAAAAAGATAGACGACGATGGGTTAAACAAGAAGGAAATGAAATTGATCTTGAATCATTTCGCAAAAATGCCAGAAATATTCTTAATGTTTTCATTTCTTTAGGTCCTGTATACATAAAGCTTGGCCAGTGGCTTTCATCAAGAGCTGATATTTTACCTCAGCCCTATTTAGAGGAACTTGCAAAACTCCAAGATAATGTACCTGCTGTATCATTTGCCCAAGTAAAAACAATAATTGAAAAAGATATTGGTCCAATCAACGAAAAATTTGACAGCATAGATCCGAATCCAATTTCGGGAGCATCGTTAGGCCAAGTTTATCGAGGAAAACTATCTGGTCAAGAAATTGTTGTTAAAGTAAAAAGACCTGGAATTGAAAAAGTTGTTGAAGAAGATATCAAAGTTTTAAAAAAAATTCTTCCTTTGGCTTTGCAATTCGTTGATCCGAATCTTCGTTTTTCAGCTAAAGCTATGCTATCTCAATTTATTGAGACAATTCATGAGGAGATGGATTATACCAATGAATCAGCAAATCTCAAAAAAATAAAACATGACATGGAAAAAAACAATAAAGTTGTTATTCCGTCAATTTACGATAATTACTCGTCAAAAAATGTCCTGACAATGGAATATCTCCCAGGAATCAAAATTACTAACATCCAAGCCCTAGATGAGAAGGGAATTGACAGGCAGAAATTGGTAATTGATGTTCACAAGGTATTCTTTACTATGCTTCTACGACATTCCGTTTTTCATGCAGATCCTCATCCTGGAAACATTTCAGTTACTGATGATGGTAAGTTGATTTTATATGATTATGGGATGGTTGGACGATTAGACAACGAAACTAGATTACGACTTGTTCGGCTTTATCTTGCTTTGGTAGAAAAAGATCCTCCCAGAACTGTTAATGCAATGAATGATCTTGGAATGCTTACTCCAAATTTTAATCGCTCTGTAATAGAAAAAGGAATAGAACTTACTGTACGTGCAATGCATGGAAAAAAACCAGATGCGATGGAAGTAGAGAGTTTGATGGAACTTGCAAACAAAACAATGAGTAGATTTCCATTTCTTCTTCCAAAAAATCTTGCATTGTACATGAGAATGGCTTCAATTATTGAAGGAATTTACAAAACTCACAAAGTGGATTTTAAATTTGTTAAAGTTGTTAGAGAAATTTTAGAGGAAGAACACCTAATTAAAGATGCATATATTGAAGAGCTAAAATACTCATTTGAACGATTTGCAAAATCAATTAATGCAACTATCTCAATTGCACCTGAGATAAAGAAATTTCTTGATGAGAATCATTCGCTTCAATCATTAAATTTAAAATCTAAATCGAATATTTTATTACCTGGAAGTATTCTTTCTGCTGCAATTTTTATTGGTTCATCATTAGTGTATGCTACAAATGAATCAATTGGAATTGCTGGAATGATTGGTTCTCTAATAACCATGAGCATATTTATAATATTTCGAAAACACTAGCTAATCTATCTTAATATTTTTTCCATGTTTCTGAATTGGAATTGTTATTGTTAAAATTCCATCTTCATATTTTGCAGAAGTGATATCTTCTTCCTTAGGTTCGATTGGCAATCTCATTTTTTTATCAATAATGTTGGGTCTTTGATTACAAATCATGTCATGATTTTCATCATCATGAATTTCTTTACATGCTTGAATTGCAAGAATTTTTCCATTTAATGACAATTTAATGTTCTTTTTTTCAAATCCTGGCATATCGACTATTAATATCAGTTTTTCCTCGTCAAGATGCATATCAACTGGTGGTAAAACAAATTCATAAAACTCACGAGATTTGTTTCCTATCTCCTTAATCATTTCTTTAGCCATTGATTTTACTAATCCCATTTTGTGTATATGGTCAATTTTTGGTTATAAACCTTGATAGATTTTTAATCAATTAATCTCTCTGACTTGATATCTATGATTATTGTAATTGAGGGTGGGGATCAAGCAGGAAAAAAAACACAGACTGCAATGCTTGAAAATGCTCTTAAAAAAAGAAAAATTAGGACAAAGACATTTAGCTTTCCTGATTATAAGACGCCTATTGGAAAAGAAATCTCAAAATATCTTGCTGGAAAACGAAAATTCACTCCTCAAGTAATTCATTGCCTTTTAGCTGCAAACAGATGGGAAAAACTGCATGATATTCTTGATGCTCAAACAAAGAACTCAGTTTTAATTATGAATAGATATTATCAATCAAATTTAGTATATGGTTTAGCAAATGGAATGAAACAACAATGGTTAGAAAATTTGGATGCCGGTCTACCAAAGGCTGATCTTGTAATTCTACTTGATGTGAGTCAAACAGAGTCATTTAATAGAAAAAAAACAAATCGTGACGAATTTGAGAAGAATAAAGAATTCTTAAAAAAAATTTCAAATATCTATCGCTTAACCGCAAAGAAAAATCACTGGAAAATCATTGATGCATCAAAACCTAAAAAAGAAATTCATAACGAAATTCTCAAAGTGTTTTCGAAGAAAATAGGACTATGAACAAAAATTATCTAGATATAATTGATCCAATACATGATTTTATTCGTGTCTATGATCATGAACTTCAATTAATAGATAATCCCATATTTCAAAGATTGAGAAGAATTAGACAGTTATCTGGTGCACATTTAACATACCCTGCTGCTCAGCATACTCGATTCGAACATTCATTGGGTGTAATGCACATTTCCGGTCAAGCTGGATACGCATTAAATGAAAAAGGAATTTTAAAATCATCTGACATCGAAGTTCTTAGACTTGCAGGACTCTTACATGATATAGGTCATGGGCCATTTTCACATCTGTTTGAAGAAATTGTTCAAAAAAAGAAAATCTCTCATGAAGATTTTGGTAAAGAAATAATTTTAAAATCCGATATTGGAGATGACTTAACCAAAAATGGATATGATAAAAAACTGATTACTGATATAGCCTTTGGTAATTCAAAATTCCAATTTCTGAATGAAATTGTTTCTGGTGCTCTTAGTGCTGATATGATGGATTATTTGCTTAGAGACGGTTATTTTACAGGCGCAGAACATGCAAAAATTGATCATAAAAGAATAACACAGTCATTAGAAGTATATAGAAAAAAATTAGCTCTGGAAAGATCTGCACTTTATTCCTTTGAATCAATGATGCATTCACGTTATCAAATGTTTAAAGCTGTATATTTTCATAAAACTGTTAGAGCCGCTGAAGTCATGATTCTAGAGGCTTTACGATTATCTGATGAAGAATTTGGATTTACTTCATTTAACCTTAATGAATATGTTCAACTAACAGACGAATATGTCTTGTCAAAACTAATTTCATCTGATTCTCCAAAATTAAAACGGGCAAGACAATTGGCAATAGATTATCAGAATAGAAAGTTGTTAAAATGTGTGTTTGAACGAATTTTGACAAGCAGAAATCACTTAGGAGAAACGAAAACCAACGAACTAAGAACCTTGATTTCTAAAAAATCAAAAGTTGATGAAAATGAAATTTTTGTAGATAGTTCTGTTACTCCATCTATTCCACTTGCACCATCAAAGAAAGAATCAAAACAAATTATTCTAATTTCTCATGAAAACAGAAAATCATCTGCTCAAGAAATACCAATATCAAAAATTCCCGTAGTGTCGGCAATATCTGGCTTTATGAATATTCTTCGAATTTACACACACGTTAAGAATAGAAACAAAGTTGAAATTGCCGCAAAATCAATACTTGGTGAACTGAAATAATGAAAAAAAGAATCGTTATCAAACTTTCAGGTAGAGTTTTTGGCATGGATAATGTCAAATTGTTAAAAGACTATGCTTCATTTCTAGTAAAAATTAGTAAATTTTGTCAACCTATAGTCATTGCTGGTGGAGGAAATATTGCTAGACATTACATTACGCATGCTAGATCCTCAGGAGCTGATGAATCTACTTTGGATGAACTTGGAATTGAAATTTCAAGACTCAATGCAAAACTCTTGATCTATGCTCTAAAAAATAAGGCATATTCTCATCCTCCTACAACATTACAAGAAGTACGTCATGCAGTTGATGATGGCTTGATTGTTGTCACTGGTGGTCTTCACCCTGGACAAAGTACAAATGGAACAGCCGCTCTTATTGCAGAAAAAATCCATGCTGAACAATTCCTTAATGCAACTGATGTGGATGGTGTTTATGACATGGATCCAAATAAATTCAAAAAAGCAAAAAAATTCAAAAGAATTGAACTTAAAAATCTAAAAAATATGCTTGTTCATGAGGATTCTGTTGCGGGAGGATACGATTTGATGGACATTGTAGCATTGAAAATCATTGAACGCTCTAAGATCAAAACTAGAATTCTAAAAGCAGATCCAAAAATTATTGAGAAAGCAATTAAGGGCATGGACGTAGGAACCGAAATTATTTTACCATTAAAATAACTAATCTGAAATTTTGTTTTGAATAGTTGGTCGTGATTCTGACCAAATCTGGATTTTAGTCTCTGGAAATTCAGGAATTCCACTATCTCTTAGTTTTTTATATATTTTCAATGCGTTTTCTTTGTTTGTTGCTTTTGATTGAGCTTTTGTAAATCCATCACCATCTACAAGAATTACAACATATCCATCCTGCGATTCAATCACAGCTGTAAAATCTTCTTCACCTACGGGCATAAACTGCCCATTAATTTTTTTAGTAGTAAGAGTTAGCATACCAAATCCTGCAGCTTCAAACATCTTCATTTGTGATTTGGTTGCTCTCTGTTTTCCTTGTTGCACTGCTTGAAAATACTGCATGATTTTTTTCTAATTTAATAATATAATAACTATCTCTAGCTTTTTATTTAGATCATTTCACAGGTTTTGCTTTACCGACTTCACCCATTTCATCTTTCTTTTGAAATACACGATATTCGCCTATGATTGAATTACATTTTTGACACGTGTATTGACCCCTTTCAACTAAAATTAAATTATCTGAAACCTCCTCGTTATTGTTCTCTTCAATCTGAATTTTTGGTGATCTATCAAATTCAGATTGGCAGTTTTTACAAAAATACTTTAACATTTTTTCTTCTTCTATCCTTCCAATGGGTGCCAGAAATAATTTTCCGACTCCCAAATCCGCTTTTTTTGCTTGCTCTTCAGTAAGATCCGCGGTAATATATCCACCTGAACCGTGAACCATTAGTTGGGCCATTTTTACATATATGATTTCTTAGACCTTAAAATACTATGTCTTTCAAATTGACTTGTTTTACTTTACATCTGAACATTTAAGATATCAAATAGATGTAGATATTTAGTGAATCCTAAAATCTTTGTTTTTGCAGCCGTCATTGGATTGGGAAGTATTCTGGGTGTAATTCTATTGTCTAATTCTTCATTTGAAAATTTTTCGTCACCACTACCTCAAAAAGATGATCCAAAAATAGAACCAATAATTATTGAACTTGATGACATCTCTATTGTTGATATTTCTGAAAGGGCTGCTACCATTGAGATCAAATTTAAACTTACAAACCCTAACCCAATTTCTGTTATTGTTCAAGTAATGGATTATCAACTATTTGAGACAAATTTTTCAGAACAACGACAAATTTCTGGTGGTCAAATAGGTAGCAGACCTGAGGGCATGGTAGAATTTGGTTCAAATTATTATTCTCTTCTAAGTGGTTCTGAAATAATTCTCAAGGATAAGATAGTTTTACAAAATAATGGGAATATCCCTGAATTATGGTCTACTCTTAAAAATAACACTGCAAACTGGCGAGTTACTGGTGATGTCTTTTACAATTTTAGCTCCATGACTAGTGGTCATGAGAATGAAATTCATTTTGAATTTACAAAATAACTACAAGTATTTGATTGTATCATAATAATCTGAAATTATGATAATATGTTTTTAGAGTGAAAATATTGGCAAAATTATAAAAGCCCGTAAGGTGGGTTTTTATCAAATGGCAGAAGCAGGAATGGCCGCTTATGGCTCAGCAATAGGGGTTGCAATTGCGTTAGCAGTTGTGTGTTTCGCATTACGTGGAAAAGGACACCCTGAATCACTAGATTAGAAGGAATCATTCCTTTACAATCTTTTTCATTACTTTTCTAATCGTCTTTACTAAAACCTAGCATTTCTGCTAGTGATGTTTGTTTTGTATTCTTCTTTGTAATGTAGCATCTTTGATAATATTGACAATCAGTGCATTCCATTGAAGGTTCCAATATCGGAGTTTTTTGTTCCTTGAGAAGATCATTTAGCACTCTTACTCTTCTAACTACTTCCTCAAACATTTTTTTGTCACGAATTAATGCAAAACTAGACTCCTCTCTGTTTCCTGAAATATAGATTATCATTCCGTCTTTTTTCTCATAGATCCACATACATGCATTTAGGTAAAGCAAATCGTTAGCTTTAGGATCTTGAGGTGTTGAATTGGTAGGCCTAAACAAAATTATTGAATCATCTGCAATCATATCTGCTTGGCCTTTGAGTTTAATGTCATCAATTACATACTCTTTTGGGTTGCTTCCAAACTGCAATTTTCGTAGTAATCCTGACAGTAGATCACTAAATCCACGTCTTTCTACTTCTTTGGGATCTATTCTGTCATAATATGAACGCCTTAGACATTGAACTACTTCTTTCAGGTGAATAGTTTTGATGTCTTTTGAATCAATCTCGATTTCTAACTCTCTACCTATAGATTCTACTGCATTTTTGATTAAACTTCGAAAATCTCTGTCTCCCATCATGGTAATTTACCTGATATATCCATCCTTATAGATTAACTCATAATTTTGGTTAAAAATTTTGAAATTTTTGCCGAAAATGCTAAAGTTACAAAATGTGTCCCAAATCCTATGACAGCTCCTAAAACCATGTTGCCTGTCCCGAAGTAAATTCCGAGGAATAATCCTAGTGGAGGCAATGAAAAAATCATAGCCATAAACCCACTTACCCAAATTGTATTGATGACGGTTTCAGTAGATATGTCTGTTTTTTTCTTTGGGAATCTAATCATTATAAAATCTATTCTTCATCAAGAATCAGTTTTGACATTGTGACATCTGTTGGAATTTTTTGCTCAACTGCATATGCAATAGCAGCTAAATTTCTTACTTCGAAAGCAGTTAATTTTGTAATTCCAATGATTGTTGCAAAACTGAACATTTTTGTAAATGCTCTTGCAGATGAATGATATAATGCCACTTCAAATGCTCTCTCAAATTCAGACACTGCATCTAATTCATTTTCAATCTGTGGAATCATAATCTTGTATTTTGTATTTGTAAGTTCATTGAATGCATCTCTTACTGTAGCAGCAGATATCATTCTTCCCAACAACTCTCTTGGAATAGTTGGAGTCTGCGTTACAATCAAATCTTGAATTTGTGATTCGTCCAATCCCCAAAACTTTCCTCTAATTACACTTAAAAGATTGTAATAATCAATATCCATACCAACTAGCTTGATAACATCATTGTCTCTGGAATTTTTTACAGCACGACCAAGCTGTTGATATAATATTTTATCAAAATAAATATCAAAAATCTGAATATTTTTTCTCTCATTGTATAGTGTAGCAGCTTTAGCAATTTCCTCTCCAAATTGTACAGAGTTCAAACTAGCCACTGCTTCTTCAAGGTCTTTTGCAACTAATGCCTTGATTATGATGTCTCTTTGTTTTACCAGTTCTTCTGCACGAAGATTAATGTGAGTCTCAATTGCTTCTTGGGTCTTGCCTAATACCTTTCCTTTTAGAATTATTTTCAAATTTGAAATGATAAATTTCATAAAATAAGCGTCTAAAATATCTGAATCTCCTGCAGTTTTTGCAATCGAATAATGAATATCTGCAAGATGACCTCTTAACGCCGATTCAATACCTTGTGATGTGTATGGTTTCTGGACTTCAGTAATTGAATCCCCATATACTGTATTCTTAATTCTAGTCATCAACTCCTCAAGATCCCTTGACTCTGCAAGCGTCTGATAATCTGCTCTTTTGAGCAGTTTACCTCTTTGACTGTATGATTTTACAGACGCATAGACATTTTTGGAGCGACCCATTTAGATCAAGTTTGATGGGCAACGGATTTTAATGTTTGGCGTTTGATTGCTAAAAATTCAGTATTTTAGGCGATTTTATTAAGAAATTTTATAACTTCTTCCTTATCCTGTTTTGATAGTTGCAAAAATGTCTTAATAATCTCTTTTTGTATTGTTAGAGACTCGTCTTCTATCTTTCTAAGATTTGATAGATCAAATGGAAGTAGTTCTATTTTATTATCACAAAATGCCTTGACATATTTTTGTAAAACTGAATATGTAAAATTCGGGCTCGTTTTTAATAGATTTAATAGGATTTTTTCATCGTCTCTCTCATTTTCTTCTGCTTGTGCTAAAAACTCATTCAGCAGTTTTTCTCTATTTTTTATTTCACTAATAGATAAAGCAATTAAGATACCTTTTTTTGTTAAATGATAATAGGGAATTCCTTTTTCTTGTAGTGCTTTAGGTCCTCGCTTTAGAGGTAATCTTCCATGTTCCTCTGCAATTCCCATTGGAATAAGAATTTCGTCCAGATCTCTGAAAATTCCTGAATAGATATTCTTCCATGCAACTCCATGTACTTTTGCAATTCTTTGTGAAATTCCCGTTCTTGTCCTTTCAGCGGGATTTGCATTACTAGCTAAAATTGTTATAATTGCTCTTTGTCTGTTGGCCTCCCCAGTTAATTCTTCTCCTTTTGTCTTGAATGTGTCAAAAATTGAGAGTTTGGTATCTGGCTTTACTTTCATTTATCCACCCTTGACATAATTTTCATTTTCTATGATATTATCAGAATAAACCAAAATATAATAATTTACATTTACAGTGATTTTGACGTCTTCAACCCTTAAATAATTTTCAATTTCGATAAATTTAATGAATTCTAGGAACCACAAGTATGCTCTATTACTTGTGGCCGCAGTAACCATTACAGCTACTGGTGCAATGTCTCAGGCATTTGCACAGCAAGTTACCGATGGTATGGACGGATACTATGATCATGGAATTTACACTGGTAACCCAAACGAATGTTGGGTTGACAACGGTGATGGGTCTTTCACTGCATGTTACATCGATACAGGTGATACTGCATGGATGCTAACAGCAACATCATTAGTACTTTTCATGAGTCCTGGTGTGGGATTCTTCTATGGTGGATTGGCACGTTCAAAGAACATTGTCAATGTTCTTGGAATGACCCTAATTGTTATGGGTTTAATGTCAGTGCAATGGATACTTTGGGGATATTCCCTAGCCTTTGCACCAAACGCCAATGAGGGAGCCCAGATGTTCATGGGAAGTCTTGATTATGCAGGATTTAACATGGTCTCTAACTATGCACCTCTAGGTGCACCAACAGCTTGTGACGGTGACATTTGGTCAAATGCATATCAAATGCAACAAATGAAATCTGAAGAAGCTTGTGGTGATAGTTGGCCAAGTACAGTTCCACATGCATTATTCGCAGCCTTCCAAGGTACTTTCGCAATCATTACACCAATTCTAATTATTGGTGGTTTGATTGACAGAATCAAGTTCAGTGCATTAATCATCTTTGTACTCCTT
>Ga0210019_1001133_pt1 | contig 29724 bp, 35 predicted proteins | sample CryGeyCG2114_020_2_FD_183969 | JGI IMG/M metagenome (GOLD analysis project Ga0210019, IMG submission 183969) | Groundwater microbial communities from aquifer - Crystal Geyser CG11_big_fil_rev_8/21/14_0.20 (SPAdes) (version 2) | ecosystem: Environmental > Aquatic > Deep subsurface > Groundwater ...
CGTCGGGTTGTGCGGATAGCCGACCAGCATCAACTTCGCCATCCGGGTGATCTCCTTGCTCAACGGCTTGAAGACCAGCTTGTAGTCGTGCTCGGCGCTGAGCGGCAGGCTCACGAGGATCCCACCGGCCATGATCACACCGTTGAAGTGAACCGGATAGGCGGGGCTCGGGATCAGGCCGATGTCGTCGTTGTTCAGGAATGCCAGCGACAGGTGGGCAATCCCCTCCTTCGACCCGATCAGCGGCAGCACCTCCCGCTCCGCGTCCAATTCGACGCCGAAACGCTGGTGATACCATTTGGCGATCGCCTGCTTGAAGCGGCGCTCGACATCCCCTTTCGGGCGGGAGTAACGCTGATTCTCCACCTTCTTGGCGGCGTTGTGCAGCGCCTCCACGATGTGCGGCGGGGTCGGCAGATCCGGATTCCCCATCCCCAGATCGATCACATCCACCCCGCGGGCCGCCGCCTTCGCCTTCAGATCATCGATGATCGTAAAGAGATAGAGGGGCAGCCGCTTCATCCGGTTCGCCTCATGCATCACCGAGGGCTTCCCGGGAAACTCCGGCTTGATCTTGGAATCCGGTGTCGTTTTTCGCTTCATCGTTTCCGCTCCAACTGCAAGGCTTCAAAGGCGTTATAGGATGAGCGGACATAAGAGCCGCTCGCCACAAAAGAAAACCCCATGGCCTGCCCCCAGGCACGGTACCGCTCAAACGCCTCGGGAGAGAGAAATTCAGCCACAGGGAGGTGCTCCGGCGTGGGCCGGAGGTACTGGCCGACCGTTAGAATATCACATCCGGCCCCTTTTAGATCGGCCATCGTTTTCCGAACCTCTTCCGGGCGCTCCCCGAGCCCCACCATCAGGCCGCTCTTGACCCGGAGCTGCTCTCCCCCCAACCGCCGGAGCGCCGCCAGCACCTCCAGCGACCGCCGGTAACCGGCCTGCGGTCGGATCAAACGGGTCAGCCGCTCCACCGTCTCCAGGTTGTGGCTGACCACCTCCGGCCCGGCCCCCACCACCCGCTCCAAACAATCCGGCCGGACATGAAAATCGGGGATCAACACCTCGATCTGCGTCTGGGGGGAACGGGCCCGGATCGCCCCGATGCAGGCGGCGAAATGCCCCGCCCCCTCATCCGGCAAATCGTCCCGGGCCACCGAGGTCACGACCGCATACTGGAGCTTCAGCCGGGCGATCGCCTCGGCCAGGCGCTGCGGCTCTCCCGGGTCCACCCCGCCGGGCCGGGCGGTTCGGACCGAACAGAAACCGCAGGAGCGGGTGCAGGCGCTCCCCAGGATCATGAAACTGACATTGCCGTGGCTCCAGCACTCCCCGAGGTTAGGGCACTTGGCCTCAAGGCAGACGGTGTTGAGCCGCAGCTCCCGGACCAGCTGCTTAGCCGGTTCCCATTGGCCGTGCACGCTGAAGGAACGCCGAAGGAATGCCGGAATCCGAACCGCCTCAGCCACGACCGCCGGCACCCACAACGGAAACGGAGGCCCCAGACCGGGCCGCCCGCACCGCCGCGGACACCCCCCCGGGACCTCCGCCCAAAACGACGAGGTCGAACGATTTCAAGATTTCAGCTTCTCGACAATGGCGTCGGCCATCTGGCTGGTTCCCACCGGCGCGCCACTCCCTCCTCGCTTCAGATCATAAGTGACCGCCCGTCCCTCCTTGAGAACCGCGCTCACCGCCGCCTCCAACCGGTCGGCCGCCTTCCCCTCTCCGAGGTGGCGCAGCATGAGGACCCCCGAAAGGATTGTCGCGACCGGGTTGACCTTGTTCTGTCCCGCGTACTTCGGCGCCGAGCCGTGTGTCGGCTCAAAGACCGCGGCTTCCGCTCCGATGTTCGCCCCCGGAGCCACCCCGAGTCCCCCGACCAAACCAGCGCAGAGGTCGGAGATGATATCGCCGTACAGGTTCGGCAGCACCAGCACATCGAAGATTTCCGGCTTCTGCACCAGCTGCATGCAGAGGGCATCCACGAGCCGGTCGTCCGCCTCCACCCGGCCGGCGTATTCGGCCGCCACTTTCCGAAATACCTCGAGGAAGAGACCATCAGAGAATTTCATGATGTTCGCCTTGTGGATCGCGGTCACCTTCTTCCGCTTGTTCTTCAGGGCATACTCGAAGGCAAACCGGATGATCCGCTCGGAACCTTCCGCGGAGATCGGCTTGAGCGACACCGCCGCGCTCGGCCGGATCGTCTTGCCGCCGTGCGCCTTGACCCAGCCGATCAGCTCCTTGACCTCGGGGGTGCCGTCGTCGTACTCGATCCCGGCATACAGGTCCTCGGAGTTCTCCCGGATGATCACCAGATCCACCCGATCGTAGCGGGAATTGATCCCGGGGTAAAGCCGGCAGGGACGGACGCAAGCGTACAAGTCCAGGGCATGCCGCAGTCCCACATTGACGGAGCGGATCCCCTTGCCGATCGGGGTCGTGATCGGCCCCTTGATCGCCGTCTTGTTCTTCCGAATGGAGGCCAGCAGCGGCTCCGGAAGCGGGGAGCCGAACTTCTCGATTGCCCCCTCGCCGGCGTCGTGCACCTCCCACTCGAACGACACGCCGGTCGCCTCCAGACACTTGCGGGCCGCTGACGACACCTCCGGCCCGATCCCATCCCCCGGAATAAAAGTCACCCGATGACTCATTTGAGCTTCTCCGTAAATTCAGCCAGCCGGTCCAAACCGACCAGCATCTCCTTGGTGTCCAAACAAAAACTGACCCGCAAATGATCGGTCCAGCCGAAACCGCTCCCCGGCACCGCCGCCACCTCCGCCTCCTTCAGCAACCGCTCGGCCAAGGCGTCGGCATCGAGTCCGGTCCCGGAGATGTCGAGGAAGGCATAGAAGGCGCCGGCCGGCGCAGCGGCAAGCTTCACCTTCCGTATCCGGCCCACCCGCTCCACGAGCAGGTCCCGCCGCTTCTTGAATTCCCGCGCCATCGCCTCGACCGGCCCCTGCTCCCCGGTCAAGGCGGCGAGCGCGGCCCGCTGGCTGATGTGGCTCGGACAGGAGGTGGCGTGGTCCTGCAACCGCCCGCAGGCGGCGACCACCTTCTCCGGCCCGGCCAGGAAACCGATCCGCCAGCCGGTCATCGCGTAGGCCTTCGAAACGCCGTCCACGATCAAGGTCTGCGGAGCCAGCTCCGGAAGCACCGCGAGGATCGACCGGGCCGGCCCGTCGAAACTGAGGCGGGCGTAGATCTCGTCGCTGATCACCCAAAGCCCCTTCTCCAACGCGATCCGGCCGATCGCCTTGAGCGTCGCTTCATTCAGCACCGCGCCGGTCGGATTGGCCGGACTGTTGAGGAGCAGACAGCGGGTTTTGGAAGTGCAAGCGGAAGCGACCTGTTCGGCCGTGAGGCGGAAACCGTCGGCGGGACGGGTCCGGACCTCGACCGGCGTGCCGCCGGCCAGCCGGACCATCTCCGGGTAGCTGACCCAATAGGGAGAGGGCATCAGCACCTCATCCCCCTCCTGAATCAGAGCCTGGATGGCGTTGTAGAGCGCCTGTTTGGCGCCGGAGGTGACGGCGACCTGTGCGGGGGAAAAGGAAAGGCCGGAGAACTTCCGGAAAGCATCGGCGACCGCCTGTTTGAGTTCCGGCAGGCCGGTCGTCGGGGTGTACTTGGTGGCTCCCCCTTCGATCGCGGCGATCGCCGCCTGCTTGATGAAAGCGGGGGTATCGAAGTCCGGCTCTCCACCGGCCAGGTTGATCACCTTCTTCCCCTGGGCCCGCATCTGCTTAGCCAGGGCGGTGATCTTCAGGGTCGCCGAGGGCTGGACCGCCTCGATTCTTCGGGTCAGCCCCGAAGGCATCTCAAGCGCCGCGGCGCTGGTCGCCGCCGAAGAATCGGCGCAGTCCCTTGAGGAAGCCCCCCTTCTTAGGCTCCTTGGGGCGATTCTGGGCCGATTCCGGCTTCTTCTTCCGGGAAGCGGGTGGTTGGACCTTTGGCTTCTCCGCCTCGGGGGCGGCCGACGGCGGCCGGATGGCGAGGGTCGAAACTCCCTTCTTCCGATCCCGGCGGACCGGTTCCGCCTTCTTGTCGAGGTCCGGGGAAAGTTCGGTCCACTCCAGCACGGCCATCGAGGCGCCGTCGCCGGACCGGATCCCGTTGTGCAGGATCCGGGTGTAGCCGCCGGCCCGGGAAGCGAACCGGGGGGCGATCTGGGAGAAGAGTCGTCCGACCCCCTGCTTGTCCTGCAGCAGGGCCACCGCCCGGCGGCGGTCGGCAAGCCCCCCCTTCTTGGCAAGAGTCACAAGCCGCTCCGCCAACCGCTGGGCCTCTTTGGCCCGAGCCAGCGTGGTGTTGATCCGCTCATGGCGGACCAGCGCCTGTGCCAAGCTCTGGACGGTCGCCGCCCGATACGAGCTGAACCGTCCCAAATCCCGGGTATGGACCGCGTGTCCCATCTTAAAGAACGCCGGCCTCGACCTGCGACAGCGTCCCCTTGTCCAGCTTCATGCCGAGGGTCAATCCCATCCCCTTGAGAATCTCGGCAATCTCCGCGAGCGACTTCTTGCCGAAGTTGCGGAACTTCAGGATCTCCCCCTCGCTCTTCTGGACGAGATCGGCGATTGTCTTGATCTTGGCCTCCCGCAGGCAGTTCGCGGAACGGACCGACAACTCCAACTCGGTCACCGGCATCCGGAGTTTCTCGACGACGCCGGCCGGCAAAACCTCCTCGCCCCCTTCGGCCTCATCGGCCGGGAGTTCCCCGAACCCGGTGAAAACATCCAGGTGCTTCTGCAGGATGTAGGCCGAGGTCAGGAGCGCCTCCTTCGGATTGATCGCCCCGTTGGTTGTGACCTCCATGATCAGCTTGTCGTAGTCGGTCATCTGGCCGACCCGGGTGTCCTCGACCCGGAAATTGACCCGCTTGACCGGGGAGAAGGCCGAATCCAGCGCGATCACGCCGATCGGCTGCGACTCCTTGCGGTTCCGCTCCACCGGCACATAGCCCCGGCCGATCCCCACCTCCATCTCGACCTTGAAATTGGCCGCCTTGGTGAGGGTCGCGATCTTCAGGTCCGGATTCAGGATCTCGACCGACTCGTCGGTCACGATCTGTCCGGCGGTCACCTCCCCCTTCTTCTCCACCGACAGGGTCAGCGTCTTCGGGGAGCGGGTGTGCGCCTTCAGGATCACCTGCTTGAGGTTCATGATGATCTCCGCGACATCCTCGGCCACGCCCGGGATCGCCGAAAAACCATGCGACACCCCCTCAAAACGGACCGAGGTGATCGCCGCCCCCTCCAGGGAGGAGAGCAGGATTCGGCGCAGGGAATTCCCGATCGTGCTGCCGTAGCCCCGTTCAAAAGGCTCGGCGGTGAACTTGCCGTAGGTGTTGGTGTAGGTGGACTCGTCGCACTCGATCCGCGACGGCATTTGAAAATCTCTCCAAGCGCTGCCCATGGGACGCCTCCGTTATTTTGAATAAAGCTCGACGATCAGCTGTTCCTTGATCGGGAACTGAACATCTTCCCGCTTGGGGATCCCCTTGACGGTTCCTTCAAATTTCTCGGGGTCCCGCTCCAGCCAAGCCGGCACCGCCCGCTCCTCCGACTGCAGCTTGGCCTCCTTGGCCATCTGCAGCAACTTCTCGGAGCCGTGGATCTGAATGACCTCCCCGGGCCGGACCGAGAAAGAGGGGACATTGACCTTCCGCCCGTTGACCTTCACATGGCCGTGGGCGACCCACTGCCGGGCCTGGGCCCGCGTCATCGCGAATCCCAGCCGGTAAATGGCGTTGTCGAGGCGGCGCTCCATGATCTCCAGGAGGCGCACGCCGGTCTGGCCCTTGGCCCGGGAAGCGGTCTGGAAGGCTTTCCGGAACTGCCGCTCCAGCACCCCGTAGATCGCCCGAACCTTCTGCTTCTCCCGAAGCTGCAGCCCGTAATCGGAACTCTTCTTCGCCCGAGCCTGCCCATGCTCCCCCGGCGCGTAGGGACGGCGGTTGTAGGGATCCTTGTCGGTCCCGATCTTGGCCCCCTTGAGCGGCAGGGAAACGCCGAGGCGGCGGGACAAACGGCTTCGAGGACCGGTATACCGCGCCATCTCAGACCCTCCTCCGCTTCGGAGGCCGGCAACCGTTGTGCGGAACCGGGGTCAGATCCCGGATACTTCGGACCTGCAACCCGGCCGCCTGCAGCGCTCGGATCGCCGATTCCCGGCCGGAGCCGGGACCCTTGACATACACTTCGACCTCTTTCATCCCCATCGTCATCGCCTTCTTGGCGGCGTTCTCCGCGGCCACCTGGGCGGCGAACGGGGTCGCCTTCTTCGATCCCTTGAAGCCGACCGAACCGGTGGAGGCCCAGCAGACCGCGTTTCCCTGGCGGTCGGTGATCGTCACGATCGTGTTGTTGAAGGTCGCATGGATGTGGACGATGCCGCTGGCCACCTGGGCGCGGGACCGCTTCTTTCCCTTGGCTTCGGCCGGCTTCACCTCGGCCGGCTTTTCTTCGGCGGCCTTGTTCTCGGCCGGTTTCTTCTCGTTTGGCTTCTTGTCTGCCATGATTTATTTCTTTCCTTTCTGAGCGGACGCGGCCGGTTTGGCGGCGGCCGGCTTCGGAGCCGCCCCGACGGTCTGACGCGGCCCCTTGCGGGTCCGGGCGTTGGTGTGGGTCCGCTGACCCCGCACCGGCAGGCCCCGGCGATGCCGCGCCCCCCGGTACGACCCGATGTCGATCAGCCGCCGGATGTTCTGGGAAACCTCCCGACGCAGGTCTCCCTCCACCTTGTGGCCGGCAATGATCGCCGCGATCTTCGTGACCTGGTCGTCGGTCAGGTCCTTGGCCCGGGTGGCCGGCGCAACGCGAGCCTCGGACAGAATCCGGGCCGACAGGACCGGCCCGATCCCGTACAGGTATCTCAACGCCACGTCAATCCGCTTTTCACGCGGCAGGTCAACGCCAACGATTCTCGGCATCGCTCATCCTTGTCTTTGTTTGTGTCTGGGATTGGCGCAGATCACCCGCACCACGCCGCTGCGTTTGACCACGCGGCACCGCTCACAAATCCGTTTGACCGAAGGTTTGACTTTCATCCTCTATCCCGATAAACGATCCGGCCCCGGGTCAGGTCGTAAGGAGACATCTCCACCGTGACCTTGTCCCCGGGCAGAATCCGAATAAAATGCATCCGCATCTTCCCGGCCACATGGGCCAGGATCGGATGTCCATTTTCCAATTTCACCCTGAACATCGCGTTGGGAAGGGCTTCCTCCACAACGCCTTCTACTTGTATGGCTTCTTCTTTGGGCATTCCGTCAAAATCTCTGGACCCTGCGGGGTCACCGCCACCGTTTGCTCAAAATGAGCTGAAATTTTCCCGTCTTTCGCGACGGCGGTCCACCCGTCCGGCAAGACCTCAACCGCCGCTCCCCCCAAGTTCACCATCGGCTCGATCGCGAGCACCCAGCCCGCCTCCAGCACCGGCCCCCGCCCCGGCTCCCCGTAATTGGGGACCTCCGGCGGCTCATGCAGCCGGGTGCCGATCCCATGCCCGACGAAATCCCGAACGATCGCATAGCCGCCCTCTTCGGCGACCGCTTGGATCGCGTGGGAGATGTCTCCCAACCGGTTCCCGGGCCGGGCCTGCCGGATCCCGGCGTTCAGAGCCGCTTCGGTCGTTGCGATCAAGTCCCGGGCTTCCCGGGAGATCTCCCCCACCGGAAAGGTCCGAGCCGCGTCGGCGTAATACCCTTCCACGATCGCCCCGACATCCAGCCCCACGATGTCCCCGGCCTTCAACCGCCGGTCCGATGGGATGCCGTGCACCACCTCTTCGTTGACTGAGGCGCAGATCGTCGCCGGAAACCCCCGGTACCCCTTGAAGGCCGGCTGGCCGCCCTGCTGCCGAATGAACCGCTCCGCGATTTCATCCAACGCCTGGGTCGTGATCCCGGGCCGAACCTCCGCCCCCAACTGCTCCAACAGCTGTCCCAAGATCCGGCCGGCCGAGCGCATCTTGTCAAGCTGGACCGAATTCTTCAGCTCGATCACGCCGCCCCCACCAGCCGTTCCCGGGTCAACAGCTCGATCATCGCGTCATACTGCGCCGAAACCGACAGGTCCCCCGGCAGATGGCGCAGGATCCCGGCCGCCTCGTAAAAATCCAGCAACGGCTTGGTCTCCCGCTCATAAACGGCCAGACGCTTCTGAATCGTCCCGGGCTGATCATCGGAACGGGTCGTAAGTTTCGTCCCGCACCGGTCGCAGACCCCTTCCTGGTACGGCTTGAGGTTCGTCAGATGAAACACCATCCGGCATTTCGGACAAACCCGGCGCCCGGAGAGCCGGCGGATGATCGCTTCCGGCTCCATCTCGAAATCGATGACGAGGTCTACGGGAGCCTGTCCGGCCCGCCGCAGCATCTCCTCCAGCGCCTTCGCCTGCTCCGGCGTCCGAGGAAATCCATCCAGCGAAAACGAGCGGCCACTCCCCAGTGCCTCAATCTTTTGAAAGATCAGCGCCTGAATCCAGGCGTCGGGGACCAAAGCCCCTGATTGCATCTTCGTTTCAATCTCCCGACCCTGCCGGGAACCGGCTTCGATCGCCTCCCGGAGCAGGTCGCCGCTGGCCAGATGCGGAACCCCGTGCCGCTCCTGAAGCAGTCGGGCCTGTGTCCCCTTTCCAACGCCGGGCGCCCCGACAAAGATCAACCGCATGGCGATCACCTGCGGGCCCGAAGACGCCCTCGGGTCAGAAAGCCCTCATAGTTGCGCATCAGCAGGAACGACTCCGCCTGCCTCAAGGTATCCAAAGTGACGCCAACCACGATCAACAAGCTGGTTCCGCCGAAGAAGCTGGCAATCAGCCCCGGGATCCCCAGCGACCGGGAGATCAAAATCGGGATCACCGCGATGATCGCCAGGAAGATCGCCCCCGGCAGGGTGATCCGGGTGATCAGCCGGTCGAAAAATTCCGCGGTCGCCTTCCCCGGCCGAATCCCCGGAACAAACCCCCCATATTTCTTCATGTCCTCGGCCATGTGCAGCGGGTTGTGCTGAACAACCGCGTAAAAATAAGAGAAAAAGATGATCAGCCCCGGATAAAAGATCATGTAGATCCAACCGCCGGGCGAGAGCCAATGGCTGATCTGGTTGAACGCCTCGATCCGGGTAAAGCCGAACAGCGTCGCCGGCATCATGATGAACGACTGGGCGAAGATGATCGGCAGCACCCCCGCCGCGTTGACCCGGATCGGCAGGTAGCTGGTCTGTCCGCCGTACACCTTGCGGCCCACCACCCGCCGCGCGTATTGAATCGGCACCCGCCGCTGCGCCTGGGTGATCGCAATCACCGACAGCACGACCGCCACCAGCATCACAAGCATGAAGACCAGCGTCGCCGGCGGAATCTGCGGCGCCGCCATGAGCGGGTTGCCGATCTTCCACAATTGACGAACGGCCGTCGGCAGCGAAGAGAGGATCCCGGCGGTGATCAGGATCGACATTCCGTTGCCGATCCCATAAGCCGAGATCTGCTCTCCCAGCCACATGATGAAGGCGGTGCCGCTGGTGAGCGTGATGATCGTCACGATCCGGAAAGCCCACCCCGGCTCGGCCACCATCACCTGCCCGCCGAAATTGGCCGGATTCTCCAGCATCAAACTGATGAAGAGAGACTGCATCAGCCCCAAGCCCACCGTCAGATACCGGGTCCACTGGTTGAAGGTGCGGCGGCCCGACTCCCCCTCCTCCCGCACCATGTGCTCGAGCCTCGGGAAAACCGGGATCAGCAGCTGCATGATGATCGAGGCGGTGATCGTCGGCATGATCCCGAGCGCGAAGATCGTCATCCCCGAGAGGCTCCCCCCCGAAAAGAGATCCATCAGGGTGAAGAGGGTCTCCCCCAGCTGCTGCGTCATGGTGTCAAAGAACTGCGTCAAGGCCGCGCCGTCAATCCCGGGCAGCGGGATGAACGCGCCGGCCCGGTACACCGCGATCAGCGCGAAAGTCATCCCAGCCCGGCGGCGGAGCTCCGGGACCTTCCAGCTGTTCGCGAAAGCTTTCCACATCGCCGGGGACTATGCCGTTTCCGTCTTGCCGCCGGCGGCGGCGATCTTCTTCAATGCGGAGCCGGAAAAAGCAGCCGCCTGGACCGTCAATTTCTGTTTAAGCTCTCCATCCCCCAAAACCTTCACCCGAAGCCCCTCGCTCCGGATCAGCCCCGCTTCGGCCAATGCCTTCGCATTGACGACCGCGTCGGCCGGGAAGCGGTTGAGCGCCTCCAGATTCACGACCGCGAACGGCCGGCGCTTCTCATGGGTAAAACCGCGCTTGGGGATCCGACGGACGAAGGGCATCTGGCCCCCTTCAAACTCCGGCCGCTGCCGGAATCCGGTGCGGGCCTTGGCCCCCTTGGTCCCCCGGCCCGAGGTCTTCCCCTTCCCCGAAGCGCGTCCGCGGCCGAGCCGCTTGGACCGGTGGGTTGCCCCGGCCGGCTTCTTCAGGTTTCCGAGACTCATGACGCCTCCTCGGTGCCGCTCAAAGCCTTGCGCCGCTCCCGAACCGCTTTCGGATCCTCCAGCCGCTTGAGTCCTTCGATCGTCGCCTGAACCACATTGACGACATTGTCCGATCCGAGCGACTTGGCCAGGATGTCGGAGATGCCGGCCGCGGCGCATACCGCCCGCACCGTGCCGCCGGCAATGATCCCGGTCCCGGGAGCGGCGGGCTTCAGGAGGATCCGGGAAGCGGAATATGCGCCGGTCACCTGATGCGGGATCGTCCCCTGCCGCATCGGGACCCGGAACATCCCCCGCCGGGCCTGTCCAAAACCTTTCTTGATCGCGTCGGCCACCTCGTTCGCCTTCCCGAGGGACCAGCCGACCTGCCCCTTGCCGTCCCCGACGATCACGACGGCGCTGAAGGAGAGCCGCTTACCCCCCTTGGTCACCTTCGCGAGGCGGTTGATCGTCACCACCTTTTCGATGATCTCCGGGTCATGCTCCGGCCGGGGCTGCCGAGGAGCGCCGGTCTGTTTTCGCGCGTAGGCCATGCTCAGAACTCCAATCCAGCCGACCGGGCCCCTTCCGCCACGGCCCGAACCCGGCCGTGATACGGATACCCGCCCCGGTCAAACACCGCCTTGGAGATGCCGGCCTTCACCGCCGCCTGTCCGAGCACCTCCCCCAATTTCTTAGCACCCGCCACCGTCCCGCCGACGCCCACTTGACCCGAGAACCCCTTACCCCGGGTCGTCCGGTTCAGCAAAGTCTTCCCCTTCAAATCATCAATCAACTGGGCCACCAAATGTTTGGAGGACCGATGGACCGACAGACGGGGACGCTCGGAAGAGCCGATCACCCGCTTGCGGACCCGCCGGGCCCGCTGCAGCCGCCCCTGTTCACGCGCCGTCAATTGCGACATGCCTCACCCCACCGTCTTTCCGGCCTTTCGCCGAATCACCTCGTCCGAATACTTGATCCCCTTGCCCCCATACGGCTCCGGCGGGCAGACCTCCCGGATCCGAGCGGCCACCTGGCCCACCTGCCATTTGTTGTTTCCCTGAACGGTCACCTGCGTTGGTTTCGGAGTCTGCACGGTGACGCCGTCCGGAATGTCATAAAAGACCGGATGGGAGAAACCGACGAACAACTCCAACCGCTTCCCCTGCATCGAGGCCCGGTAACCGACCCCGCTGAGCTCCAGCGTCTTGGAAAACCCCTGTGTGACCCCCTGGATCATGTTGTACACGATCGTCCGGGTCAGCCCGTGCAGCTCGCGAACCGTCTTCACCTCGGAAGCCCGCTTGATCTCCACGACCCCGTCCTTCTGCTCCGCCGAGATCCCGGCGTGAAAACGGTGGGATAGCTTCCCCTTGGACCCCTCAACGGAGATCACCCCGTCCCGGATCTCCACCTTCACGCCGGAAGGAATCGGAATCGGCAACCGGCCTACGCGTGACATCGGATCTCACCAGACATGACAGATCATCTCCCCACCGGTCCCGCTGGCGCGGGCCTGCGCGTCGCTCACCACCCCGCCGGGGGTGGACAGGATCGCCATCCCGATCCCCGAAAGGATCCGGGGCACATTGGTCTTCCGGACATAGATCCGCCGGCCCGGCCGGGAAATCCGGCGCACATGCTGCAGGATCGGCTTGCGGTCCGCCGTGTACTTCAGATAAATCCGGAGCACCCCTTGAGACGATCCCTCCTTGAGGAACCGCCAATTCTGGATGAAACCTTCCTGCTTGAGGCACTCGGCGATCCCCTGACTCAAGCGGGAAGCCGGCACATCCACCTGCGGTTTCAGCGCCCGGGAGGCGTTCTGGACCGAGGTCAGAAAATTGGCGATCGGATCAGAGAGGCTCATGGTTCACCAGCTCGCTTTCAGGACGCCCGGGATCTGCCCCCGATGGGCCATCTCCCGGAAACAGATCCGGCAGAGGCGGAACTTCCGGTAAACCGCCCGGGACCGGCCGCACTGCGCGCAGCGGCTGTGCCGGATCGCCCGGAACTTCGGTTTCGCCCACTTTCGCTTCCAAGTTTCCAGTTTCCCAACCTTCGCCATACCGTTACGCGCTCCCCGCCGTCTGCCGGCTTGCCTCCCGGAACGGCATCCCCAGCCCCTTCAGCAGGGCCCGAGCCTCCTCCGGGTTCGCGGCGCTCGTGCAGAAGGTGATGTGCATCCCCTGCGTCCGAGTCACCTTATCGTATTCAATCTCCGGAAAGATCAGCTGTTCGGTGATCCCCAGGGAGAAATTCCCCTGCCCGTCAAATCCCCGGGTCGCGAGCACCCCCCGGAAATCCCGGATGCGGGGCATCGCGATGTTGAACAGCCGGTCCACAAATTCATACATGACCGCCCGGCGCAGGGTCACCTTGGCGCCGATCGCCTGCCCGGCCTTCAGTTTGAAGTTCGAGACCGCCTTGCGGGCGCGGGTCAGGATCGGTTTCTGTCCGGTGATCTGGCCCAGCTCTTCGGCCGCCTTGTGCAGAATCTTCTCGTCCTGGACGGCCGCCCCGACCCCCATGTGCACGACGACCTTCGTCAGCCGCGGCACCTGGTGCGGGTTCTTGTAGCCGAACTGCTTCCGCAGAGCCGGCGCCACCTCCGAGCGGTAGCGTTGAAGCAGTCGGGGCGCCGCCTTCGCGGCCCCTTTCTTTGGAGTTTCCGCAGACACCATCAGAAAGTCTCCTTCGAGGCCCGACCGACCCGCACCTTCGTGCCGTCCTCCAGAAATTTCGCGCTGACCCGGGTCGGCTTTCCGGTCTTGGGATCCACCGGCATCACCCGATCCATCGGCAGCGGAGCTTCCCGGTCGATCAGCGCCCCCTGCGGCGCCTCCTGAGAACGGCGCACCCCTTTCTTGACGAGGTTCACCCCTTCCACGATCACCCGGCCCCGCTTGGGATCCACATGGAGGATCTTCCCCCGCTTCCCCTTGTCCTTGCCGCGGATCACCGCGACCAGATCGTCTTTTTTCACCCGCGCCATCTCAAATGGCCTCCGGCGCCAGGGAAACGATCTTCGTGAAGCGCCGTTCCCGCAGCTCCCGGGCCACCGGCCCGAAAATCCGGGTGCCGCGCGGATTCTTCTGCGCGTCGATGATCACGACCGCGTTGCTGTCGAAGCGGATCGAGGAGCCGTCGGACCTGCGGATCGGATTCCGAGTCCGGATCACGACCGCCTTGATGACCTCCCCCTTCTTGACCATCGCGTCGGGGGTCGACTCCCGGACATTGGCGGTAATCACATCCCCCACCTCCGCCCAGAGCTTCCCGTGCCGGCCGATGACACCGATCATCGCCGCCTTGCGGGCGCCGGTGTTGTCGGCAATCTGAACGACCGATCGAATTCGAATCATTCCGTGGTCACCTTCTCAATTTCCCGCGTCCGGCGAGTCACCCCGATCAGGCGCCAGCGCTTGGTTTTGGACAACGGCCGGCACTCCTCAATCCGGACCTCGTCCCCCACATGGGAGGCCGACTCCGGATCGTGCACATGCACCCGCTTGGTTCTTCGAATGACTTTCTGATAGCGGCGATGACGGACCGAACGGGTCAACTCCACGACCCGGCTCTTCTGCATCGCTTCGGACACCACCACCCCGCTCACCTGCCGACCCGCCATCGTCATCAACTCCCCTGTTTTTTCGTCTGCTGATGCCGGCTCAGCCAAGTCATGATCCGGGCCACTTCCCTGCGGGCCAACCGGAGCCGGTGCGGCTTGTCCAACTTGCCGCCGGTCGCCTGGATCCGCATCTCCAGCATCTCCTGCTTCAGTTTCGTCAACCGCGCCGTCAACTCCTCGACGCTCAAGTCCTTCAGATCCGATTCCGCCATGGCCTAAGCCCCCGCCATCCGTCGGACGAAGCGGGTCTTCAGCGGAATCTTGGCCGAGGCCAGCCGCAGAGCATCCTTCGCCAGGTTCTCAGGGATCCCCTCCATCTCCACGAGGACCCGTCCCCGCTTGATCACCGCGGCCCAGTACGCCACCTCCCCCTTCCCCTTGCCCATCCGGGTCTCGGCCGGTTTCTTGCTGATCGGCTTGTCCGGGAAGACCCGGATATACACCCGGCCGCCCCGGCGGACATGCCGGGTCAGGGCGACCCGGGCCGCCTCCAGCTGGGTGTGACTGACCCAACCGTTCTCCAGCGCCTGGAGCCCGTATTCCCCAAAGGAGATCTGGGAACCCCGGGTGGCGACACCGGTCCGACTGCGCCGCTGCGACTTCCTGTATTTGACCCGGCTCGGAATGAATGCCATCGTCGTTTACCCGTTTTTCCCTTCGGGAGCCGGAGCGGCGCTTCCGACCGCCCCTTTCGGCTCTTCCTTGAGCTGCTCCAACAAGGAGTCGCCCGTGTAAACCCAGCTCTTGACGCCGATCCGGCCATAGGTCGTCTGGGCCTCCGCGAAACCGAAGTCAATGTTGGCCCGAAAGGTGGAGAGCGGAATCTTTCCCTCCTTGTAGCTCTCCTTGCGGGACATCTCGATCCCGCCCAGCCGGCCGGCGCAGCGGATCTTGACCCCCTGGACCCCCGAATCCATCGCCAGCTGGATCGCCCGCTTCATCGCCCGCCGGAAGTTCACCTGCCGCTGCAGCTGGAACGCCACATTCTCGGCGATCAACTGGGCGTTGCCGACCGGGTCCTTGACCTCCTTGATGTCGATCACGATCTCCTGGTCGGTCAAGCGGTGCAGGTCGTCCCGCAAGCGGTCGATGTCCGCTCCCCGGCGGCCGATCACGATCCCGGGACGGCCGGAGTGGATGATCACCCGCACCTTCCCGCCGGTCCGCTCGATCTCGACATGGGCGACCGCCGCATTCTGCAGCTGTTTCTGCAGATGCTTCCGGATCCGGATGTCCTCAGTCAGCAGCTTCCCAAAAGTCTGTCGGGGAGAGAACCACCGGGAAGCCCAGTCCTTCGTGTAGCCCAGACGATTCGCCAGAGGGGGTACTTTGTGTCCCACGCTCAAAAACTCCTATTGATCAAAAGGTCATCGCTCATTTTTTGATGTCCAACTCCAATGACAAATGGGTCGTCTTCTTCTGAATCGGAACCGCCCGGCCCATCGGGGCCGCCTTGTAGCGGCGCATGATCGGGCCGCCATCGGCCCAAATCTTCGAGATCACGAGCTGCTCCGGCTGAACGGTCCCTTCCCGCGTCGCGTTATGGATCGCCGAGTTCAGCACCTTTCCGATCGGCTCGCCGGCCCGCTTCGGCAAATGCTTGAGCGTCGCCTGGGCGGTCAGGACATCCATCCCCCGCAGCAGCCGGATCACCTCCCGGATCTTCCGGGGGGTCGTCCGCAGATACCGTCCCTTGGCCTTGGCGATCATTTCGGACCCGGGGCCTTGGTGACCCCCTTGGAACCGTGCTTCTTGAAGATCCGGCTCGGAGAAAACTCTCCAAGCTTGTGCCCCACCATGTTCTCGGTCACGAAAACCGGAAGAAACTTGTTCCCGTTGTGGACCAAAAAGGTCAACCCCACGAACTCCGGCAGAATCGTGGACCGCCGGGACCAGGTCTTGATCGGGGATTTCTCCCCGGCTCCGGAGAGCTTCTCCACCTTCTTCATCAGGTGGTCGGCCACGAACGGCCCCTTTTTGACGGATCGCGACATCGCTCTACTTCTTCTTTCTGCTCGGACGACGCTTCACAATGTACCGATTCGACGGCTTCGATCGGGCCCGGGTCTTGAGCCCTTTGGTCGCCTGACCCCATGGGGTGACCGGGTGGGGGTTCCCCTGCGGCGCCTTTCCTTCCCCCCCGCCGTGCGGGTGATCATGCGGGTTCATCGCCACCCCTCGGCTCTGGGGCCGGCGGCCGAGCCAGCGGCTGCGGCCCGCCTTGCCGATTGAGAGGGTCTCCCGCTCCTCATTCCCCAACTGACCGATAGTCGCGTAGCAGGCCGCCGACACCATCCGCATCTCTCCAGAGGGAAGGCGCAGGGTTACCATTGTCCCTTCCTTCGCCAAGAGCTGCGCCGCCGCGCCGGCCGAACGGACCATCTGTCCGCCATGGCCCGGCTGAAGCTCCACGTTGTGCAGCAGGGTTCCGAGCGGAATCTGGGAAAGCGGCAGCGCATTGCCCGGCAGCGCCTCCGCCTGGGGACCGGCCGAAACCTGACTCCCCACTTTCAGGTCCTTCGGCGCCAGGATGTATCGCCGCTCCTGGTCCGGATATTCGACCAAGGCAATCCGGGCGGAACGGTTCGGATCGTACTCGATCGCGATCACCTGGGCCGCGGTATCCCGGCGATCCCGTTTGAAGTCGATGATCCGCAGCATCCGTTTGTTGCCGCCCCCCCGATGCCGGCTGGTGATCCGGCCGTGGGCGTTGCGGCCGCCGCTCTTGCGAATCGGCGCCAGCAGTCCCTTCTCCGGCGTCCACTTCGTGATCTCCTCGAAGCGGGAAACGGTCATGTGCCGCCGTCCAGGCGTAATCGGTCGGAATTTTCTCACGCTCACAGCGCCACCTCGATCTTGTTTCCTTCGGCCAAGGTCACGGCCGCCCGCTTAACATCCGGCTTGTAGCCCCACTGAGCCCGCACCCGCTTCGGCTTGCCGGACAGCACCGCGGTGCGCACCCGCGTTACCTTGACCTTGAACAGGGTCTCGACCGCCTTGCGGATCTCCGGCTTCGTGGAGCGGGAACTGACCTCGAACCAATAGGTCCGGTGGTTCAGCATCCGGGTCCCCTTTTCGGTTCGAAGCACCGTCCGGATCACGTCCTGCGGCGCGCGGCTCATGACGCAGACTCCTCCGCACGGCCGCCCAGCGCCTTGACCGCGCCGGCCGTCAGCACCAGTTGGGGGGCCGCCAGCACATCGTAGCAGTTGAGCTCCGCGGCGCTGCGGACTGAAACCCCCGGAATGTTCCGGGCAATCCGGACCAGCGTCGGGTCATGTTTCTCCACGACCAGAAGAACCCCGCCGGTCACCGAAAGGGACTTCAGGACCGAGGCCAACGCCTTGGTTTTTGGTTCCAATTCCTCGAGACGGTCCACGATCCGAAGCCGCTCGGCCTCCAATTTCTGCTTCAGCCCCTCGCTCAGCGCCTGCCGCCGAACGGTCTGAGACAGCGCGATCCGGTAATCCTTCGGCGTCGGGCCGAAGACCACCCCGCCCCCCCGCCACTGGGGGGCCCGGATCGAACCCTGCCGGGCCCGGCCGGTGTGCTTCTGCTTCCAGGGCTTTCTCCCGCCGCCGGAGACCTCGCCCCGGTCTTTGGTCTTCACGGTCCCCTGGCGCCGGTTGGTCCGGTACATCCGAACCGCCTGCCACAGCAGGGCGGTGTTCACCTCTCCCTCCCATCCCTTCGGAAGGGACTGCTTTCCGACCACCTTGCCGGAACGATCCAAGATATCCATCTGCTTGAGCGCCACGGGGGTCAACCCTTCTTTTCCTCTTTCTTCTCAGCCTGCGAACCCTTCTTCTCGGCCTTTGCGTCCTTCTTTTCCGGCTTGGCCTCCTTCTTCTCGGCCTTGCCTTCCTTGGCCTCCCCCTTCCCCTTCTTCGAAGCGGGAGCGGCGGCCGCCTTCTTCTGCCGCCGGGACTTGACGATCGTCACCACCGACCGATCCGAGCCGGGCACCGCCCCGCGGACCAACAGAAGGTGGTTCTCGAGATCCACCTGAATCACTTCCAAGTTCTGAATAGTGGTCCGCTCCCCCCCCATCCGGCCCGGCAGATGGTGCCCCTTGTAAACCCGGGAGGGCTCGGAACTGGAGCCGATCGATCCCGGCGCCCGGTGGGACATCGAACCGTGGGTCGCCGGCCCCCCGCGCCAGTTCCAGCGGGCCATCCCTCCCTGGAACCCCTTGCCGATCGAGACGCCGCTGACATCCACCCGGTCTCCCGGCTTGAACAGCTCAACGGTCACGGTGGCTCCCGGAGCAAGCATTTCGGCCGCCGGCTTCTCGCCCGAAGCAGCCGGCTTCCCGGGCGCGGCGGCGAGCCGGGGGAGCCGAAACTCCCGGACAACCTGCTTCGGAGACACCTGGGCCTTCTTGAACTGTCCAAGGACCGGCTTGGCCACCCGCTTCTCCGGCCGCTCCCCGAAACCCAGCTGGACCGCCGGATAACCGTCCCCCTCGACCGACTTGACGCGGACCACCGAGCAAGGACCGGCCTCCAGGACGGTGACCGCGACCGGCCGGCCATCCTCCCGAAACATCTGGGTCATCCCCAGCTTTCTGCCGATGAGCCCCACGCCGAGCCGCATGTTACTTGATCTCCACATCCACGCCGGCCGGCAGATCGAGCTTCCGCAGCGCGTCGATCGTTCGGGCGGTCGGATTCAGGATGTCCAGCAAACGCTTGTGCGTCTTGATCTGGAACTGCTCCCGCGACTTCTTGTCGACATGCGGCGAACGAAGCACCGTGTAAATCTCCCGCTTGGTCGGCAGCGGAACCGGACCGGCAACCTCCGCCCCCGTCCGCTTGGCCGACTCCACAATCTCAATCGTGGAGCGGTCCAGTATCCGGTGATCGTATGCCTTCAGCTTGATTCGAATCTTTCTCTGTTCTTCGGTCATGATCGGCCCGCCTCCTGAGACTGCCGGCTCTTGACGATCTTCTCCGCCACCTGGCCCGGCACCTGCGCGTAGGCGTGCGGCTCCATGCTGTAAGCTCCCCGCCCCTGGGTCAGCGACCGGACGACGGTCGCGTAGCCGAACATCTCGCCCAGCGGCACCTCGCCGACGATAAACTTGATGTTCGCCCGCTGTCCCATCTCCAAAATCTTGCAGCGCCGGCTGTTGAGATCACCGATGACCTCCCCGAGATACTCCTCCGGCACCGTGACTTCCAGTTTCATGATCGGCTCCAGGAAGACCGGCTTGCCCGCCCGAACCCCCTCCTTCAGGGCAATCGAACCGGCAATCTTGAACGCCATTTCCGAGGAGTCGACATCGTGATACGAACCGTCCACGAGCGTCACATTCAGGTCGATCACCGGATAGCCGGCCACGACCCCGCCGGCCGCCGCCTCCAGAACCCCCTGCTTGACGGCCGGGATGAATTCCCGCGGAATCGCCCCGCCGACGACCTTGCTCTCAAAGTTCACCCCGGCCCCCCGCTCGGCCGGCTCGACACTGATCACGACATGGCCGTACTGTCCGCGGCCGCCCGACTGCTGGATAAATTTCCCTTCGACCTCCTTGAGGGCCTGGGTGATCGTCTCCTTGTAGGCGACCTGCGGCGGACCCACCTTTGTGGCCACCTTGAACTCCCGCTTCATCCGCTCAATCAGGACCTCCAGGTGCAGCTCCCCCATCCCGGAGATGATCGTCTGGGCGGTCTCGTTGTTGTAGCGGACCACGAAGGAAGGGTCCTCCTCCTGCAGGCGGTTGAGCGCGTTGCCCAACCGGTCCTGATCCAGCTTGGTTTCCGCCTCGATCGCGAGCGACACGACCGGCTCGGGGAAGGCCATCGCCTCCAGCAGGATCGGGTGGTCTTCGGCCCCGATCGTCTCCCCGGTCCGGGTCGCCTTCAATCCCACCGCCGCCACGATGTCGCCGCAGGAAACCTCCTTGACGATTTCCTGCTTGTTGGAGTGCATCCGAACCAGCTTGCCGATCCGCTCCTTTTCCCGCCGGTTGAAGTTCTGGTAATAGGCGCCGGAGGTGAGCGTCCCCGAATAGATCCGCAGGAAGGTCAACTTCCCGACAAACGGATCGCTCATGATCTTGAAGGCCAGCGCGCAGACCGGCGCGTCCGGCCTGCACTCGCGCAGCTCTTCCTGGTCGGTCTCCGGGTTGATCCCCTTGACCGGCGGCAAATCCAGCGGCGAGGGAAGGAAGTCGCAAACCGCGTCAAGGATCGGCTGGACCCCCTTGTTCCGGGCCGAGGCGCCGCACAGCACCGGCACGATCTTGCCGGCCACCGTGGCCCGGCGAACCGCGGCCTTCAACTCCTCAACCGAGATGGCCTGCTCGCTGATGTACTTCTCGAGGATCGCCTCATCCGCTTCCCCGAGTCCCTCGATCAGCTTCGCCTTCCACTCCTTGACCTTCTCCTTGTATTCATCGGAGACATCCTGCAGCTCGAAACGGACCCCCTGCTCGTCCACATAAACAATCATTCGCTCGTTAAGGAGATCAATCATCCCCTTGAAGCCCCCCTCGGCGCCGATCGGGATCTGAAGCGGGACCGGCTTGGCCCCGAGCCGCTCGATGATCTCGGCATAGGTCCCGTAGAAATCGGCCCCGAGCCGGTCCATCTTGTTGATGTAGCAGAGCCGCGGCACCCGGTAGCGGTCGGCCTGCCGCCAAACCGTCTCCGACTGCGACTCCACGCCGGACACCGCATCGAAGATCACGACGCAGCCGTCCAACACCTTGAGCGACCGCTCCACCTCGACCGTGAAATCCACATGGCCCGGCGTATCAATGATGTTGATCCGATAGTCCTTCCAGAAGGAGGTCGTGGCCGCCGAGGTGATCGTGATCCCCCGCTCCTGCTCCTGCTCCATCCAGTCCATCGTCGCGGTCCCCTCGTCCACGCTTCCCAACTTGTGAACGCGGCCGGTGTAGAAGAGAACCCGCTCGGTCGTGGTCGTCTTGCCCGCATCGATGTGGGCGACGATCCCGATGTTCCGGGTTCGATCCAGCGGATATGCTTTCATTTCCTCACCAGCCATGAGACCTTACCATCGGTAGTGGCTGAAAGCTTTGTTCGCTTCGGCCATGCGGTGCAGATCCTCTTTCTTCTTCACCGCCGAACCCTGCGATTGATAGGCGGCGGCCAGTTCGTCGGCGAGCCGCTGGGACATCGGGCCGCCGGCCTTGCCGCGGGCGAAATCCCGAATCCAGCGCATCGCCAAAAAAATCCCCCGGTCCTGACGCACCTCGATCGGAACCTGATAGGTGGCCCCGCCGACCCGGCGGGACTTCACCTCCACCAGCGGACGGACATTCTCAAGCGCCTTGGTGAACAGGTCGAGCGGGTTTTCCACCTTCGCCTTTGTGCTGGCGGCATCCATCGCCTGATAGACGATCCGCTCGGCGGTGGACTTCTTGCCCCGCTCCATCAGCATGTTGATGAACTTCTGAACCTGCCGCGACCGAAACCGGGCGTCGGGTGCGGTGACCCGCTTAACGATGGCTCTGCGTCTCACCCCATCACTCCTTCGGCCGCTTGGCGCCGTACTTGGACCGCGACTTGCGCCGGTTGTTGACGCCGGCAGTATCCAAGGTTCCCCGAACAATGTGGTACCGCACGCCCGGCAAATCCTTGACCCGGCCGCCGCGGACCAGAACGATCGAATGTTCCTGCAGGTTGTGCCCCTCGCCCGGGATGTAGCCGGTGACCTCGACGCCGTTGGTCAGACGCACGCGGGCGATCTTCCGGAGGGCCGAATTCGGCTTCTTCGGGGTCATCGTCTTGACCTGCAGACAAACCCCCCGCACCTGCGGCCGATTCATCAGGGCCGGCGACTTCGACCGCTTGGTTTTCGACTGCCGCCCCTTCCGGATCAGCTGCGAAATCGTCGGGCACATCAGGCGACTCCTTCCGGCTTGGCCGGCAACTCAGCCGAAAGCTCCGGAAAAGCCGGCAGCACCGGCTCCCCGAGCTTCTCCGACGCCACCGCCTGGTGTTCCGGCGAACCGGTCCCCACCGGGATCAGATGCCCCATGATCACATTCTCCTTGAGCCCCAGCAGATCATCCCGCCGGCCGGAAAAAGCCGCCTCGGTCAGCACCCGGGTCGTCTCCTGGAAACTGGCGGCCGAAATGAAACTTTCGGTCGAGAGGGAGGCCTTCGTGATCCCCAGAAGCAGCTGCGTCGCCTGAGCCGGCTTGCCCCCCTTCTTGGCAACCCGCTGATTCTCCTTGATGAAGACCGACTTGTCCACCTGCGCTCCGACCAGGAACTCGGTGTCTCCCGGATCGTCCACCCGCAGCTTGCGCAGCATCTGCCGGACGATCACCTCAATGTGTTTGTCGTTGATCTTGACCCCCTGGAGGCGGTAGACCTCCTGAATCTCGTTGAGCAGGTATTCCTGCAGCCGCTTGTCCCCGCCGATCCGCAGGATGTCCTGCGGGACGACCGGACCGTCCACGAGCGGCTCGCCGGCGGTCACCCAGTCCCCCTTGTAGACATTCAGGTGCTTGCCGTGCGGAATCAGGTATTCCCGCTTCATGCCGGTCGGGCTCTTGACGATGACCCGCCGCAGCCCCTTCTTGGCCTCGCCGAACTCGACGACGCCGTCGATTTCGCTGATGATTGCCGGGTCCTTCGGCCGGCGGGCCTCGAACAGCTCGGCCACCCGCGGCAGACCGCCGGTGATGTCCTTGGTCTTGCTGAGCATCCGGGGGGTCTTGGCCAGCAGGTCGCCGGCGGCCACCTTCTGACCATCCTTGACGACGACATGAGCGCCGGCCGGAATCGGATAGATCGCCGCCACCTCCCCCTGCGCGTCCTCCAGCACCAGCTGGGGATGGAACTCCCCGCGGTGCTCCATCACAACCCGCTCCGGCAAGCCGGTCGCCGGGTCAATATCGGTCCGGACCGTGACCCCTTCCTTCATGTCCTCATAGCGGACCTTGCCGGGGATTTCGGTCAGGATCGGGACCGTGTAGGGATCCCACCGCAGGAAGATCTCGTCCTTGCCGATCTTGTCTCCATCGGCGTACTTCAACGTCGCGCCGGAGGGAACGACATGCCGCTCCAGCTCCCGGCCGTCCGGATCGTTGATCGAGATCTGGCCGTTGCGGTTGACGACGACGAAGCCCTTGTCCTTCGGAACGATCCGGAGGTTGTGGTGCTTGACGATCCCCTTGTGCTTCGACTTGATCTGAGAGGTCTCGACGACCCGGAAGGCGGTCCCTCCGATGTGGAAAGTCCGCATCGTCAGCTGGGTCCCCGGCTCGCCGATCGACTGGGCCGCGACGATGCCGACCGCCTCTCCCATATCCACGAGCTTCCCCGCGGCGAGATTCCGTCCGTAGCAGAGAACGCAGACGCCCCGCTCCGACTCGCAGGTCAGCACCGAACGGATCCGGATTTTCTCGATGCCGGCGCTCTCAACCTTCTCCGCGATCTCTTCGGTGATCTCCTGACCGGCCTCCACGATCGTCGTATCGGTGATGACATCCACGATGTTATCCAGCACGACCCGGCCGATGATCCGCTCCGCCAGGGAGACAACCACCTCGTCCCCCTCCACGATCGCCGAGACGATGACTCCGTTGAGGGTCCCGCAATCCTGCTCCTGGATTGAGACATCCTGCGCGACATCCACGAGCCGCCGGGTCAGGTACCCCGAGTCGGCGGTCTTCAGTGCGGTGTCGGCCAACCCCTTGCGGGCGCCGTGGGTCGAGATGAAATACTCCAGCACGCTCAACCCTTCGCGGAAGTTGGAGGTGATCGGGCTCTCGATGATTTCCCCGGACGGCTTGGCCATCAGCCCCCGCATCCCGGCCAGCTGTCGGATCTGCTGCTTCGAGCCCCGCGCGCCGGAATCGGCCATCATGAAGACCGGGTTGTCCGGTGTCATTTCGGTGAAGATCAAGTCGGAGACCCTGTCGGTCGCGTGCGTCCAGATGTCAATGACCTTGTTGTACCGCTCACCGTCGGTGATCAACCCCTTGCGGTACTGGTCCTGCACCGAGGCCACTTCCTCCTTGGCGGCCTTGATGATCCCTTCCTTCTCGGTCGGGATCTGGAGGTTGTCGATCGCGATCGAAAGCCCCCCCCGGGTCGCCGTCTCGAAACCAAGCGTCTTGAGATCATCCAGCAACTGGACGGTCCGGGTATGCCCGTACTTCTTGTAGACCTGGACGATCAACTGACCGAGCGACCCCTTGTTCATTGTGTCGTTGACGAACGGAAAATCGGTCGGGAAGACGGTGTTGAACAGGACCCGCCCCGGGGTCGTCTCAATGATCTTCCCCTGCTCCATCAGTTGGACCGTAGCGTGCCAATCCACCTCCTCTTCATCGGCCGCCAGGAGCGCATCCTCCCGTTGAGCAAACGAAGCCCCTTCACCCATGCGCTTGCCGGGGAATTTCCGGGTCAGGTAGTGCGCCCCCAGCACGATGTCCTGGGTCGGGGTGATGATCGGCTGCCCGTTGGCCGGGGAAAAGATGTTGCTGGTCGCCATCATCAACAACCGGGCCTCCATCTGGGCCTCGATCGAGAGCGGGATATGAACCGCCATCTGGTCCCCATCGAAGTCCGCGTTGAAGGCGGTGCAGACCAGCGGATGGATCTTGATCGCCTTCCCCTCGATCAGGACCGGCTCAAACGCCTGGATCCCGAGCCGGTGAAGGGTCGGCGCCCGGTTGAGCATCACTGGATGGTCTCGGATGACCTCTTCCAGGATGTCCCACACCTCCAGCCGGGCCCGCTCGACCATCCGCTTGGCCGACTTGATCGTGTGGACGAAGCCCCGTTCCCGAAGCTTCTTGATGATGAACGGCTCAAAGAGCTCCAGCGCCATCTTCTTGGGCAACCCGCACTGGTTGAGCTTCAGTTCCGGACCGATGACAATGACCGAGCGGCCGGAATAGTCGACCCGTTTCCCGAGCAGGTTCTGCCGGAAGCGCCCCTGCTTTCCCTTAAGCATATCGGCCATGGACTTCAGCGGCCGGTTGCCCGGGCCCAGCACCGGCCGGCCGTGCCGACCGTTGTCGAAGAGGGCGTCCACCGACTCCTGCAGCATCCGGCGTTCGTTCCGGACGATCACATCCGGAGCCTTCAGTTCAATCAGCTTCTTGAGCCGGTTGTTCCGGTTGATCACCCGGCGGTACAGGTCGTTGAGGTCGCTGGTCGCAAAGCGGCCGCCGTCCAACGGCACCAACGGCCGCAAGTCGGGCGGAATCACCGGGACCGCTGAGAGGATCATCGCCTCCGGATCGTTGCCCGACTTTCGGAGACTGTCGGCCATCCGGAGCATCTTGATCAGCTTCTTCTGGGCCTGCTCCCCCTTGGCGGTCTTCATGTCCCGCTTGCACTTCTCGACCACCTTCCCAAGGTCCACATCGTTCAGCAGGATCTGCACCGCCTCGGCTCCCATCCGGGCCTCAAAACTGTGCCCAAACTTCTTGAGGGCCTCCTGATACCGCTCTTCCGAAAGAAGTTCCTTCTTCTTCAGGGTCGTGTCGCCCGGATCGGTGACGACATACTCCTCATAGTAGACGACCCGCTCCAAGTCCCGCAGGTTGATGTCCAACAAGGTCCCGAGCCGGCTCGGGATCGCCTTGAAGAACCAAATGTGGACGACCAGCGTCGCCAGATCGATGTGGCCCATCCGTTCCCGGCGGACCGAAGAGCGGGTGATCTCGACGCCGCAGCGGTCGCAGACGATCCCCTTGTACTTGACCCCCTTGTACTTGCCGCAGGGGCACTCCCAGTCCCGGGTCGGCCCGAAGATCCGCTCGCAGAACAGCCCGTCCTTTTCCGGCTTCAGGGTCCGGTAGTTGATCGTCTCCGGCTTCTTGACCTCGCCGCGGGACCAACCCCGAATCACCTCAGCACTGGCCAGGCGGATCGTGATCGCATCGAACGCGGCCCCTTCACCGGCAGCCCCGTCGGGACCCCAGCCGAGGTCCCGAACCGCCTTCTCGACCCGCTCCAGCGAGCTCTTCTCGTCCTTCAACCGGGATTTCTCAGCGATCTTTTCAGCCATTGGAGGATCCGTTCTTTTCGGTTCGAATGTCCAGACAAAGCGATTGCAGCTCCTTGACGAGCACATTGAAGGACTCCGGCGTACCGGGCTTCAGCGCGTGCTCCCCCTTGACGATCGATTCGTAGATGCGTGTCCGCCCGACCACATCGTCGGACTTGACGGTCAAAAGCTCCTGCAGGATGTAGGCCGCGCCGTACGCCTCCAGCGCCCACACCTCCATCTCCCCGAACCGCTGACCGCCGAACTGGGCCTTGCCGCCAAGCGGCTGCTGAGTCACCAGCGAGTAGGGACCAATCGATCGGGCATGGATCTTGTCGTCCACCAGGTGGATCAGCTTCATCATGTAGATGTAGCCGACCGCCACCTTCTGATCGAACGGCCGGCCGGTCAATCCGTCCCGAAGCGTTACCCGGCCGTCCTCCGGAAGGCTCGCCTGCTTCATCAGTTCCTTGATCTGCGATTCCTCGGCGCCGTCGAAGACCGGGGTCGCCATCCGCAATCCCAAGGCCTGCGCGGCCCACCCCAAATGGGTCTCCAGAATCTGTCCAACATTCATCCGGGAGGGAACCCCCAGGGGATTCAAGACGATGTCCACCGGCGTGCCGTCCGGCAGGAACGGCATGTCCTCCTCCGGAAGGATCTTGGCGATCACCCCCTTGTTCCCATGGCGGCCGGCCACCTTGTCGCCGACCTGGACCTTCCGCTTGGAAGCGGCATAAACGACCACCTTTTTGAGCACCCCGGGCGGAAGCTCATCGCCCCGCTTCAGCTGCTCGACCTCCCGCTCCTGCTCGTAGGCCAACTCCTCCATTTGATCGTCCAGGACCCGGAGGGCCCGCTTGATCTCGTCCCCCCGCTCCTTGTCCTGGACCCGGAGATCCTCCAGGTCGGCCCGCTCCAGCTTCGCGATATCCTTGGCCCGAACCACGGCTCCCTTCGAGAAAAGGGAGGCGCCGGTTTCCTCATCCACCAGCGCCTGCTCCAGCTTCTGGCCGGTCAAGAGCCGGTCCAGGGTCTTCATTCGCTCCTTATGGACCGACTGCATCTGGACCTGATATTCCTTGTAGATCTCGTCAACCTTCGCCTGCTCGGCCGCCTGCTCTTCCTTCGTGCGGGGGCGGGCCTTCTTACGGTTGAAGACTTTGACATCCACGATCACCCCCTCAACGCCCGGGGGCACCGTGAGGCTCGCATCCCGGACATCGCCGGCCTTCTCACCGAAGATCGCCCGCAGCAGCCGCTCTTCGGGGGATTGCTCGGTCTCCGACTTCGGGATCACCTTGCCAACCAGGATGTCCCCCGGCCGAACCTCGGCTCCAAGCCGGACGATCCCCTGCTCATCGAGATCCTTGAGGGCCTCCTCGCCGACATTCGGGATGTCCCGGGTGATCTCTTCGTTGCCCAGCCGGGTGTCCCGCGCCTCAATCTCGAACTCCTCGATATGGATCGAGGTGAAGATATCCTCCTTGACGAGCCGTTCGCTGACCAGGATCGCGTCCTCAAAGTTGTAGCCCCGCCACGGCATGAAGGCCACCAGAAGGTTCCGGCCCAGCGCCAGCAGCCCGTCCTGCGTCGCCGAACCATCGGCCAGCACATCCCCCGCCTTGACCTTCTGCCCGACCTGAACCAGCGGCCGTTGGTTGATGCTGGTATTGGCGTTCGAGCGGCGGAATTTCTTCAGATCGTAAACGGTCCGGTCCACGACGATCCGGTCGGCCTGGACCTCCCGGACGATTCCGGCAGCCTGCGCCGTCACGACCGCGCCGGAGTCCTTGGCCGCCCGCCCCTCCATACCGGTGCCGATGAACGGCGCCTCCGGAAAGAGCAACGGCACCGCCTGCCGCTGCATGTTGGACCCCATGAGGGCCCGATTCGCGTCATCGTGCTCGAGGAAAGGAATGAGGGAGGCAGCAACGGAGACCAACTGCTTCGGGGAAACATCTTTGAAGTGAATGTCGTTCGGGTTCATCAGGGGGAAGTCGCCGCGATGGCGGCAACGAACCAGCTTGTCGAGGAAGCGCCCCTGGTCGCTCAAACGAGCGTTGGCCTGCGCGATCACATACTTGTCCTCGGTGTCGGCGGCCAGGAACTGCGGCTTCTCGACCACCCGCCCCTTGTCGACGCTCCAGTAGGGAGTCTCGATGAAACCGAACTCATTGATGCAGGCGTATGTGGACAGGGAGGCGATCAAACCGATGTTCGGACCTTCCGGCGTCTCAATCGGGCAGATCCGGCCGTAATGGGAATGGTGCACATCCCGCACCTCGAAACCGGCCCGCTTCCGGGAAAGCCCCCCCGGACCCAGGGCCGACAACCGGCGCTTGTGGGTCAACTCCGCGAGCGGATTCGTCTGGTCGAGGAACTGGGACAGCTGCGACCGCCCGAAGAAGTCCCGGACCAGTCCGGAAACCAGCTTGGCGTTGACCAACTGGTGCGGCAGCGTGGCAGACAAGTCGAAGATCCCCATTCGCTCCCGGACCGACCGCTCGACCCGGGCAAAGGCGATCCGGAACTGGTTCTGCAGCAGCTCTCCGACCGACCGAACCCGGCGGGAACCCAGATGATCGATGTCGTCCACCTCCCCCTGCCCGCCCTTCAGCTGCAGGAGGTACTTGAGGACAGCCAGGATTGTCTTGGGATCCACGACCCGGTCTTCGAGCTTGCCTTCCAGGCCCAACTTCCGATTGATGATGTACCGGCCGACCCGGCCCAGGTCGTATCGCTTGGGATCGAAATAAAGGCGGTGCAACAGGTTCTGAGCCGAAGCCAGCGTCGCCGGGTCACCGGGCCGCAGCTTACGGAACAGGTCCATGACGGAGTCGTCCACATTGCGGAGCCGGTCCTTCTCGAAGGTCTTGAGGATTTCCGGAACCCGGTTTTTGAGCACCTTGATTTCCCGGATCTCGGAATTCCAAACCATGTTGAGCTGCTCCTTCTCGAGCGTTTGGAACCGGGAGAGGAGCACCCCCTGCGTCTGGGGATCAATCAGGTCCACCGCGAGGATCCGGCCGGCCGCCGCTTTCACATCGGAGAACTCGTGCGCCTTGATCGTCTCCACGCCGCAGAAGGCCTCCAGAATCTCCTCGTCGGTTCCGGCCCCGATGGCCCGCAGGAAGGTGGTCACGAGCACCTTCCGTTTGCGGTCAATCACCGCGTGCAAAACATCGGAGAGGTCGAACTCGAACTCCAGCCAAGCCCCCCGGTACGGAATGACCCGGGCGGTGTACATCCGCTTGCCGTTGGGATGAACCCCTTCCTCGAAGAAGGCCCCGGGCGAGCGGTGCAGCTGGGAGACGACGACCCGCTCATCCCCGTTGATGATGAAGGTGCCGGTCCGGGTCATCAGCGGGATGTCCCCGAGATAAACCTCCTGCTCCTTCATCCCCTTCGGGCCCCGCAGGCGAAGCTTCACGCTCAGCGGCGCGGCGTAGGTCAAACCGCGGCGCTGGGCCTCGGGCAGGTCATACTTCGGCTTGCCGATCGTGTAATGGAGGAACTCCAGGTGGTGCGATCCGTCGGGGCTCTCAATGGGGAACACCTCATTGAAAACCTCCTGCAGGCCGGTATTCTTCCGGCGCGTCCGGGGAACGTCCCGCTGGAGAAACTCCTCGAACGGCTGA
>Ga0210019_1001135_pt1 | contig 29704 bp, 24 predicted proteins | sample CryGeyCG2114_020_2_FD_183969 | JGI IMG/M metagenome (GOLD analysis project Ga0210019, IMG submission 183969) | Groundwater microbial communities from aquifer - Crystal Geyser CG11_big_fil_rev_8/21/14_0.20 (SPAdes) (version 2) | ecosystem: Environmental > Aquatic > Deep subsurface > Groundwater ...
TTTTCGTTGCTGTTTCATCTTCACTAAAATATCTCAGAATCTCTCTGAATTTTCTCTCCGTAATATGTGTTCCATTTATGTACTTGTTTTTCATTATTATGGCAGCCTCTTCGGCTAACTATACCACCCTAATGTTTCCTAGACCCATAATTTTTATATTCCTCCCGTGACAAAGCCAAAAGCGTTGGTAACGTGATACAATAGACGCGATGAATCAAGCGAAAGAACAAAAAAATAATTGGTTTCGAGTTGGGCGCGTTGTCTTGTTTTACGTAGTTTCTGCAATTCTCATTGCAGTTCTTATTGGACAACTTAGTGGCGGGTCGTTTTCTGGTTTTTCAGATAAACGAACCGAGATTGCGCTTTCGGAGTTGGTAACAAAGGTAAATAGCGGTGAAATATCGCAAATCGTTGTTTCGGGAGACAGACTTGAAGCAACGTTATCAGACGGTACGGAACTATTGGTACAAAAGGAGAAAGGTACCAGCGTGTACGATGTGTTTTCTCAAGCTGGAGTTGAAAACCTTTCGGATAAGACCAAGATAGAAGTCAAAACACCTTTTCTTGACGGATTTTGGGGTATTGCGATTGGCAGCCTGTTACCCGTTATTATTATGGTTGTCTTTTTTCTGTTTTTGTTCAAGTCGGCGGGAAAATCTGGTGGGGGAATGTTTGAGTTTGGCAAATCCAATGCACGGCTTTTTAGTAGAAATCAGTCAAGCGTTACATTCAACGATGCTGCCGGCGTTCCTGAGGCAAAAAAGGAACTTGAGGAAGTGGTAGATTTTCTTAAACAACCAGAGAAATATCGCAAACTTGGTGCACGTATTCCTAAAGGAGTTTTGTTAGTGGGCCCGGCAGGTACCGGTAAAACACTTCTTGCGCGGGCAGTTGCAAATGAAGCAGGCGTTCCGTTTTTGAGCATGGCAGGTTCTGAATTTATGGAAATGTTGGTTGGTGTCGGTGCATCACGCGTACGGGATCTGTTTGCTCAGGCTAAACATAGCGCCCCTTCTCTTATTTTTATCGACGAGATAGAAACCATTGGACGAAAACGTGGTAGATCTTCAATGACTTCTCAAGGTGAGCAAGAGCAAACTTTAAACCAGATTCTCGTAGAGATGGATGGATTTACTCCAAACGACAACGTTATCGTACTGGCGGCAACCAACCGTCCTGATCTATTGGACAATGCTCTTGTACGACCAGGTCGTTTTGATCGTCAGGTTGCGCTATCGTTTCCTGATAAATTTGGACGCAAAGAGATTATTGCCATTCATGCACATAACAAACCACTTTCCGCTGAGGTGGATATTGACCGATTGTCTCAAATGACGGTTGGGTTTAGTGGAGCTGATATTGAAAATATGCTTAATGAATCGGCGATTCTTGCCGCATCTCAGGACAAGTCACAGATTGATATGGTGGATGTGAACGAATCGATCTCCAAAGTAAAACTTGGGCGTGCACGAAACTTTTTGCAGTCTGACGAAGAAAAACGTATGACCGCTTACCACGAGGCTGGCCATGCATTGGTTGCAAAAGTATTGCCCGGTACGGATGTCGTAAATCGAGTGAGCATTGTCAGTCGGGGAATGGCGCTTGGGTTTACTGAAATTAATCCCGAAGAAGATAAATACCACCAAACTCGTACTGATCTTTTGCATAGGATTGCAGCGCTTTTAGGTGGACGAGCAGCCGAAGAAATCGTTTACAACAACTTTACTGTTGGAGCACATAATGACTTAGATAGGGCAAGTCACATTGCTAATAAAATGGTGACGGAATATGGGATGAGCGAGTTAGGGCCAGTTGCGTTTACGTACTCAGACTCGATGGGTGATGAGTTGTTTGACCCCATTATTGACCGGCCACGTATTTCAAACGAAATGGCTGCCAAGATCGATAATCAGATCAAAAAAATCATAGACGAATCGTATGTTGTCGCTCAAGAAGTTCTTGCACCACGAAGGCATATTCTTGATGCGGTCGTTGAGGTCCTTATGAAAAATGAAACAATTGAAAAAGACGAGTTCGATGCAATTGTTTTAGACAATACCACGCATGAATGAGCGCAAGCTAGTTGTAATTGATGGACACAGTTTGTTATACCGTGCATATCACGCACTACCTCCGTTAACCTCCAAGAAAGGACAACCTGTTGGAGCCGTGTATGGGTTTGTGAACATGCTTTTTACGATCCTTGATCAACTTTCCCCAACGCATGTTGCTGTTGCGTGGGATTCACCAGGACCAACGTTTAGGCATGAAATGTTTGAGGAGTACAAAGGAACACGCGCTGCAACGCCCGAAGATTTTGGTCCACAAAAAGAACTCACTACTCAGATTGTTGATGCGTTTGGTATTGTCCAGATTGGAGTTGAAGGATTTGAGGCTGACGATATTATTGGTTCAATTGCAACAAAAGGGGCGGCAGAAGGATTTACGATTATTATTGCAACAGGTGACATGGATGCGCTTCAACTTGTGGGGGAACACGTTTCGGTTTTTGCCCCAGTTAAAGGATTTTCTCAGACTACTTTGTATGAGCCAAACCAAGTTGTTGAAAAGTTTAATGGACTTACCCCGGCACAAATTATTGACTACAAGGCGCTTCGGGGTGACCCTTCCGATAATATTCCTGGGGTAAAAGGAATAGGCGAAAAATCGGCGATTGAGCTGTTACTTGAGTATGGAACCATTGAAAAAGTGTACGAAAACATTGATAGCGTTACTCCTAAGTTTCAGCAAAAATTACGAGATGGACGCGAAAGCGCATTTCTGAGCAAACGGTTGGCAACGATCAAAACCGACATGACGCTTCCAGTTTCGATCAATGAAACCGAGTATGGGGGATTTGATCCCGATGCGCTGCGGAAAGTGTTTGCCACCTACGAGTTTTATTCTTTGGCTAAGAAATTACCTATTTCAAACACGAGTGAACCTACCGGAGGGACACTTTTTGATGTTTCGTCTATGAAAGATGCTGAACGGGTTAGTTCCGAAGAGTTTGACGTTAAGATTGCCGCACATCTTTTGTACGGTTGGGTTGGTGGTGAAGTCGATCTGGATGTGCTTGCATTCAAACTTCTTTCGACCACTACGCCAGTTGAGGATCAGATGACGAGCTCTGATAAAAACAACGTTGAGTCTGCCCTTGCGTTAGTGTTGCGACCTGAGTTTGAAAAGTCGGAACATGCACAACTAAAAAAGCTATTTCATGAAGTGGAAATGCCACTCAGAAAAATCCTTCTTTCCATGCAGAGTGAGGGAATACGGGTAGATAGGCAGTTACTTTTAGAACTAACGCAGGAGTATCGTTACAAGATCGCTGAGAACGAAAAGCGTGCCTACGATGCAGTGGGGTATGAGTTTAATCTTAATTCACCAAAACAGCTGGAAGAGGTTTTGTTTGATCAGTTGCAACTTCCGGTAATAAAAAGAACAAAAACACAAAGAAGCACAAACGAATCGGTACTATCAAAACTTAGCACTATGCACCCCGTGGTAAATTACATACTTTCGTACCGAACAAGCCACAAGATACTTTCGACCTACCTTGAGCCACTTGCACAGATGCTCGATCGTAATGATCGTGTTCATACAACCTTCAATCAAACCAAAACTGCATCCGGCAGATTGAGTTCAGAAAACCCAAATATGCAAAATATTCCTGCAGATGCAGATCTTGGAATTCGCAAGTTATTTATTCCTCGAGACGGAAACGTATTTGTTGTTGCCGATTATAGTCAGATTGAACTGCGTATTCTTGCTCACGTTACCAACGACCAAGGGCTTATTACGTCATTTACGCACGGTCAAGATATTCATTCGGCAACTGCAGCGAGGATATTTGGGTGTTTGCTTACCGAAGTGACTCCACGGCAGCGTCAGGTGGGTAAAACGATTAACTTTGCACTTTTGTACGGAATGACCCCGTATGGACTTTCAGAACAGCTTGATATTGATACAAAAGAGGCAAAAAAGTATATTGACAGCTTCTTTTCAAGTTATCCTGGGGTTGTTGCGTGGAAAGATGCCCATGTAAAAAACGCACAAGCACTCGGATATGTTGAAACGTTATATGGGAGAAAACGGTATTTACCGGGATTGTCTTCTCGAAATAATATTCAGCGCTCAGCTAACGAGCGTATTGCGATCAATCATCCCATACAGGGTACCCAAGCAGATATTATAAAAAAAGCGATGGTAACTATTTCAGAAAAGCTTAACGGTAAAGCTCAGATGTTACTTCAAGTGCATGATGAGCTTGTGTGCGAAACGTCACGTAACGATGCTCAAGAAATATCGAGGATAATGACTGAGGTTATGCAGTCGGTAGTAAGCCTTTGCGTGCCACTTAAGGTTGAAGCTAAGATAGGGGTTAATTGGGCGGAATGTAAGTAGTGATGTGGGAATAGTATATTCACCTATGAAACAAGTACGCATTCATAATAAATTAGATCGCGCTCTGGAGATGGTGCCTGGGTTTTTGACCTGGGTTGTCCTTACGTCACCGCTATGGTTATCGTTAAATCTTCCGTTTATGATGGCCTATGGTATTATTTTTCTTGACGTGTATTGGCTGTACCGTGCAATCAAAAGCGGACTTTTTAGCGTGATCGGATACAAAAGCTATATTCGAAATCTACATGTTCTATGGTGGGACAAGTTGCTGGCTGATTTCCCTCAAACTCATTCTGACATAGAGCATATTTTGATTATTCCTACCTATAAGGAGCCGGAGTATGTTATTCGTTCAACACTCAAAGGAATTGCATCTTCTGTGTACGACCTTTCTCATGTTCGGGTGATACTTGCCTTGGAAGAACGAGAAGATGACGTGTTAAAGCTTGCAAAAAAGAATGTGGCCGCAGAGTATTCCAGCGTTTTTGCGAATGTGTACGTAACGGAGCATCCTTCAACTATCGAAGGCGAAGTTGTTGGGCCTGGTTCGAATCGCACCTGGTCTGTAAAGTCTTTATGGGAAAAGCTGGACACTGATATCAATATCGATAATACAATTCTTACAACGCTTGATGCTGATTTTGTTATTCATCCCCAATTTCTTGCTGGGCTAACTCACAAATATCTATCAACAGAGAATGTGAAACAGAAATCGTTTACCGGGGTGTTTATTTATTCAAATAATTATTGGCAGGCGCCTGCACCCATGAGAATTATCGCCTCATCCCACACTATCAATCAGCTAGCAGAACTTGTAGAACCGTGGAAGTACGTCATTTTTAGCAGTCACTCGCTAAACTTGCGAACACTTAGTGAGGTCGGGTTTTGGTCGTCTGATCATGTAAACGATGATAGTAGATTGTACTGGACCGCGCTGTACCATTTTAAGGGCGACTTTGAAGTGTTACCTCATTGGATGCCAATCTACGCGGATACAGTGTTAGATTCAACGTGGAGTACAACGTATGTGAATCAATATAAACAATTACAACGGTGGGCATACGGAGTTGAGCATCGTCCATTTATCTATAAAAAGACACTAACTGAAACGCATATTCCGCTTGGCAGAAGAATCGAGAGATTGCTGTTTGTGGTGCGAGCTGATCTTATTTGGTCCACTATTGCTTATATCACTGGGTTTGGATCGTTGTTACTCGTTACCGTGAATCCATATTTTAGAGAAACAGTGTTGGGAACAAATCTTGTTTTTTATTCGGGAGCTATATTGACTTTTGCAATTGTAGGTCTTATGCCAACCGCGTATCTTAATCACAAATTATTCTCTCCTATGCCTAAAGATTGGTCAATTTTCCATAAAATTATCGGGAACGTACAACTACTGCTTACGCCACTTGTCCTTATGACGTTCGGAAGCATTCCGGCGATTGATGCACAAACACGCTTAATGCTCGGCAAGTATCTATCCTTTAGGGTTACCTTAAAACATAGAAATAAAGTGGTTGATGATACAAGATCATGAAATACGCTGTACTTATTACCGCTCACAATGAAGAAGCATATATCGGAGCTGCATTAAAAGCGCTGGATGCTCAAACAGTACCGCGATCTTCATTTGATGTTGTTGTTGTCGACAATGCATCAACCGATCGCACTGCTCAGATTGCAAAAGATGGTGGAGCGGTTGTTATCTCTGAACCAAAAAAAGGTATTCCATTTGCACTTAAGGCGGGATACGACTATGTTTTTTCGCAAGGGTATGAATGGGTTTTACAAACAGATGCTGACTCCCAGGTTTCTCCGTTGTGGGTTGAGTCGTTTGTTACGCGAGCTGAAAAAAACGATGTTGTTGGGGTAACGGGACCCGTATATTTTAATGACATTCCTTCAGTACTAAAGTTTTTAACCTTGTCTGGATACAAAGCATTTGTTTTGTTGCAGGCGTACATTGTGGGTTATTATCAATTCACCGGATCAAATATGGCGATGAATATGAGTGCTTATCAGTCGATTGGTGGGATTGACACGTCTTACCTTATAAGTGCAGACGTTGATTTATCTCGACGTTTAGCAAAAATTGGAAAGATAGCATATGTTTCGGCAATGTCTGTTGGGGTTTCTTCGCGTAGAATTCGAAAGCAACCGTTACGTGCATTAAAAATGTACGCCAAAGGACTTTATAGTGCAATTCGTGGCAAATCAAGTACAATAGAGCTCGATGATGTTCGATAAAACCGTTGCTCACTTTTCTGATTTATACCGTCCTAAGATTGATGGGGTTTCTGTTTCGTTAGAACTCCTCCACGATGAGCTTGGCCGACTACAGGTTTGCTCGGATTATTACGTTCCCAAAACTCCTGGCCAATATGTAGATCCGGACAATGTGTTTCGTTTTAGCTCGGTTCCGTTACTTTTGCAGCCAGAAGTTCGGTTTTCGGTTCCAGTAGATCCTGCAAATCTTACCCGTGCTTATTCTCGACATTATGACATTGTCCATATGCATTCACCTGGATCAATGGGTCTTATGGCATGGCAAGTCGCAAAACTTCATAATCTGCCGCTCGTTCATACGTATCATGCGTTTTATCCTGAATATCGGCATTATCTTTTTGACGGAAAAGTTGTGAGTGAGCACGCTATGAACGAATTGAGTAGGTGGTGGGCTCAGCGTTCGGATATGATCATTGCCCCAAGTAAAAAGATCTACGACTGGTTGTTAGATATTGGGGTAACTCGCCCAATGCATGTAATACCAAGCGGAATCCAGACAGAAAGGTACGAGACAGATCGCGTTAAACCATCGTATTTAGTTAAAAAAGGATTTGTTGCGCCAGAAGATGTTGTTCTTCTTTTTGTTGGGCGAATAGCTTCCGAAAAGGCTTTGGATAAACTGCTTGAATATAGTTCTCGCTTACCAAAGGATGTGTTAGGTCAGGTAAAGCTAGTTATTGTTGGCGGCGGATCGGAACTAGCTCATTATGAAGAAAAAGCATCGTCGCTTGGTATTGGCGAAAAGGTTGTTTTTACTAATTATGTTCCTGTTCAGGATATGCCACTGGTATATGCATCGGCCGATGTGTTTACTTTTTTAAGTACGTCCGAAACTCAAGGATTAGTTGTTACTGAGGCTTTAGCTTCGGGCCTTTCCGTTGTGTTGTCTGACGATAATGCATATTGCGGAATGGTTAATGAAGGGGAAAATGGGTTTACCGTACATGATGAGAGCTCGTTTGTCGCATCGATTTCATCGCTTGTGTTAGATAAGGAACAAAGGGAAGCGTTTTCAGTCCAGAGTAGGATTTTAAGCAAACAGTTTGATATTGCGATTACTACGCAAAAGCTGCTTTTGGTGTACGATCAAACTATTACCGATTATCGTGAAAAACACGGAAGCGCTCGGTTTGTTAAAACAACGCTTGAGCAATATCGAGATTTAATAAAGAAAGGTATGGTTGAATTGCAGTCAAAGTTGAAACAGTATGTACCGTCCTAAATATTCAATTACCAATAAAATCCTTATGGGAATTGCGTCGATCGAGGCGTCACGCGAATTTATAGAACATGCACCGTTGGTACCGTATTGGGAACGACAGTTTAGGGAAGATGCAGCCGTTAGAATTGCACACCACACAACGGCACTCGAAGGTAACCCGTTAAGCATAGATGAAGCGCGTGCAATATGGACTGGTGGTGAAAGTTCAGTTCGTGCTCATAGCTCACACGTGCAAGAGGTAATCAACTATAGGAGTGTTATAAAGTATATAGAAGGGTTAAAGATTATATCAGAACGCATCACAGAAGAGCACTTGAATAAGATTCATGAGATGGTGGTTCAAGGCGTTGTTTCAGAGGAAGAGCAACGTGGGTATCGAAGCGGTTGGTATGGAACTCGCAATTCAGTTACAGGAGAAGTATCCTTTGTGGCGCCTAAACCCGAAGATGTTATTGACCTAGTGCAAGCATTTTTTGAATGGGTTGAATCTGCTGAGGGTATTGAAGCGCATCCTATTTTACGCGCGGGAATTATTATCGCTGAAGTTGCTCGAATTCACCCGTTTACGGAGGGAAATGGACGGACTGCTCGTGCGTTGGGAACAGCTTCGTTGTATCTTGATGGATACGATATTAAAAGGTTTTTTTCGTTAGATGAGTACTATGATCAGAACGCATCTGGGTATTATGATGCTATCCAAACGTACAAAAGCGATACGGATAGCCTTAATGCGTGGCTTGAATTCTTTGTTGAAGGTTTAAGTATTGAACTTGGTCGCATAAAGGATAGGGTGCTTAAACTTAGTAAAGATCAGCAGCTCAGACAGGAGATAGGGCAGGTATCCCTTAACGATAGGCAAGAAGAAATTTTAACCTATATTGAGAAAAATGGTGCATTTAGAAACTCGGATTTTGAGGAGCTTTTTCCCAACATCAGTGAAGATACGGTACTAAGAGAGCTAAAAGACTTGATGGATAAGGGTATTTTAAAGAAGGAAGGAAAAACAAAGGCAGCGCGCTATATAGTCCGATGAGGTGTTGCTCGGATTATAAAGGAATACTAACTATATGTTGTTTACAGAATTTGCAAACTATTTAGCTCACATTGAGCAAACTTCTTCTCGAAATGAGATAACAGTTCAATTAGCGGGTTTATTTACGCATGCCTCATCTGATGAGATTGCCCATATGTGTTATCTCGTATTAGGAAATCTAGGACCGGCGTATGATCGAAAAGAATTTGGAATATCTCAAAAAACATTACTAAAATGTATTGCTCGCGCCGCGGGAAAAGAGCAGGATTTGGTTGATATACGGAACAAAGAGTTGGGTGACGTAGGGGACTTGGCCCTTGAGTTTTTGAAAGAAAACCGTGGAGATGACATGTCGGTTATTGAGGTATTTAATGCGTTAAGTCTTATCGCGTCATACCAAGGAGTGGGGTCTCAAGAACAAAAAATTGAGGGACTGTCTCAGTTATTGCAGAGAGTTGATGGGTTGTCCGCAAAATATATCGCACGAATACCCGTTCAAAAATTACGTCTTGGTTTTTCTGACATGACAATACTGGACGCGCTTTCGTACATGGTGTCAAACGATAAATCACATAGGACCGAGCTAGAGCGGGCGTTTAATGTTCGGGCTGACATTGGGTATATTGCTCAGGTTGTGAAACGCGAAGGAATACAAGCGTTGTCAAAAGTCACGCTTTCGGTTGGTGTCCCCGTAAGGCCTGCGGCTGCTGAACGAATGCCAAGCGCTGCTTTAATTATCGATAAGTTAGGTCCGGTGGCTGTTGAACCTAAGGTGGATGGGTTTAGGTTGCAAGTACATGTTAAGAAAGGATCGCCGGTACGTATGTTTTCAAGAAACCTTGAGGATATGTCAAAGATGTTTCCCGAGGTGGCTTTGGCTGTCGAAACCGTCCCAGTTGAGTCCATGGTTTTTGAGGGTGAGGCTATTGCGGTTGATGAACAGACCGGTGACATGCTCCCGTTTCAAGAGACTATGCAAAGAAGGCGAACTCACGGTGTTGCACAAAAGGCACAAGAACTGCCGTTAACGGTGTTTTGTTTCGATCTTCTGTATCTAAATGGAAAAGTGCTACTAGACGAGCCTTACGTGGAGCGAAGAAGACTGTTGACAGAGAGTCTTGGCGGTCACTCAAAAACGTTGCTAGTTGTGGATAAAACAGATATGGCAACCGGGGACGAGCTCTCCGAGTATTTCTATCAACAGTTAGAAGCAGGTTACGAAGGCATTATGACAAAACGTCTAGACGCGCCTTATTCTGCGGGCAAAAGAAGTAATAACTGGGTAAAACTTAAGCGTGAAGATAGGAGTGATCTTAACGATACGGTTGATTGTGTTGTGATGGGGTATAAGTTTGGCAAAGGCAGACGCAATTCATTTGGAATCGGTGCATTTTTAGTGGGGGTGTTTGATGAAGAAGATCAGATGTATAAAACGATCAGTAATGTAGGAACGGGTCTTACTGATGAGCAATGGAAAGAGATGAAATCAAGGTCTGATACTTTGCAAGTAAAACATAAACCAAATCAATACGATGTCGCTTCTGGTCTTACACAAGATGTGTGGATTGAGCCCAGCATGGTTGTTGAAATTCTGGCAGACACTATTACCAGATCGCCAAATCACACTGCGGGGAAAGTGGGAGACGATCCAGGATATGCACTCAGGTTTCCACGGCTTGTTCAATGGAGAGATGATAAATCTCCTGAGCAAGCAACAAGTGTAAAAGAAATTCAGTCAATGTTTAAAAACGGGTGAAGTAAATTTAATAAATTGGTTCTTTACCTTGCATAATATAGGCAAGATTGATCCGGGCTTTGGTTTTATCTGAAGATAATTGTTCCCCGCGATATTCTAGCACTCTTGTTTGTGAATTATATCTAAGCTCTGGATTTCCAAGTTTTTGGAGTGCTGGTTCTCGTGCGTTCAAGGTGGTGAGTTGCATATGGTGAGATGTTTTGATCAGAAACGTTGACAAAACATCAAATTCATTTTTTAGGTCCATTTCGGACAAACCATTTATCGCTTGTCCCTCAATGATTGAGAGTGCTCGATTTTCTACGTATTCAGGGTCTGTTTGCTCTTTTAGTTGATGGAGAATTGTTGGAAGAGAGGTCCGAATTAGTTCATTGTAAAAATCGTAATCTCGATGATTCTCAGGGATGGCCTTAAAGTCCTCTCTGGCAGCGAGAATGTTTGTAACTTCTTGATTGAGGAGACCAGTGAATCTATTAAAGTCTATACCCTCTGGCACAATAGTGTTTTGTAATAGATATGTTTCAACTGCGTAAAATGTGGTATCAACACCGCGAACCTTTGCGTCATATGCAAATCTATTAGTGTCGTACTCGGCAAGTTCTAATCGATAGGTCATGTGCTCAGGGACTTCAAGTACAGGACGGTGCACAAGTTTTCCATTACGATACATAGATGTTCCGAGGTCATGTGGGTTTGGGTCCCATCTATGTTCTGTTAGTACCGCAATATTTGCAATATTTGTCTCACGGGTAACTTCTAAGGCATGCAATGTGTCTAACTCTTGAACTTGGACCGCGCGCATGATTTCTTTTGAGGATCCTTCTTTTGTAATACCTTCAATACGCGCAAGAACTTTGCTACAGTGTTCAACAAAACCGGTATAGTCGTCAGGGTTTGGCATGCCGTTACTTTTCAGAAACTCAACCGCATCGGCGGGGTTTGGCGTTTCTGTATGTTCGACTGTCGATTGAAGTGTTTCGAGTTTTTTTGGGTCAAGACTCACAGGACAATCGTAGCCTATGCGTTAGGTTTTGTAAAGTGAGATAGCTTTGTTCTACAGAGCTCGCTTTGTTATTGCTTCATAGGGTGAAATTGGTTACGATGTGTAGGCAGATGATATTTAAATCTTTTCTTGGATACCGACCTTCAAGGTTTCATATGAATCCTATTGTGCGAGGATTTATTGCATCAGAGACAGCGTTTTGGTCGGGGATTAACGCTGTTGGGCCAATATTCGCCGTTTTTGTTGCAGACCATGTTTCAGGTGGAAGTGTTGAGGCCGCAGGAACTTCAGTTACGGTGTATTTGCTAGCCCGTGTGATGGTTGAGCTGTTTGTTGCACGAATTTTAAATCAATCCACCGACGACAAGAAATTTGTGTTTGCGATGAGTGGCACGTTTGTTGTTGGGCTTTGTTATGTTGGGTTTATGTTTGCTGACAATATTGTTACCGTTTTGTTTCTTCAGGCAGCGGTTGGGGCTAGTCTTGCTGTAGCGTCTCCGGCAAAATATGCATTGTTTAGTGAGCATCTTGATAAAGGAAAAGAGTCTACTGAATGGGGAGTTTACGATGCAGTGAGTATGGGAGGGATGGCTCTTACCGCAGCGATAGGTGGATATGTTGCACAAACGTATGGGTTTGCCTTTTTATTCGGAATCGCGGCAACGCTCATCTTGATTGGCACTCTTCCATTTGCTCTGTTTGTTTTTGCTAATAAAAAAGGCAAAAAACAGCTCGAAAAGCAGAACAAGAGTTAGGTGTTTAATGAATTACGCAGTTCTTCAAAAGCGCGTTTTCGTGGAGAGTCACTATTTTTTTCATTGTCAGTCATCTCAGCATACGTATGTTCCGAACCATCAGGCAAAAAGATTGCATCCTAGCCAAATCCGTTTTCTCCCCGTGGGTTAACAACCATACCGTGCACTGAACCTTTTATGACCGTAAGGTCTTTTCCATCATAGTAGGCGAGTGTTGTTTCTGCGGTTGCAGTCTTGTCAACTTCGTTTGCAATCATCCTTACAATCCCTTCGTTGCCAATAGCTTTTAAAAACCATTTCGTGAGCGCACCTGGCAGTCGGTTGAGTGAATTGATATAAAGCGATGTATCGTCAACGAGAACTGGTTTTTTTACTTGTTCGTAGGCATCGTATACGTTTTGTGTTTCGCGATACAATGAGAAGCATAGCACACACGTCGCAAGAAGATCTTTTGAAAAAAGTAGTCGATGCGCATCGAAGTATTGATGTGAATGCAACGTATTTTCACTACAAAGATACCGATAGGGCAAGGCCTTACAAAATTATTGTCATTGTGATTAATGAGTCTACCGAAGAAGTGTGTGTGGTTTATCAGGCACAATACGGTGAAAATCTTACGTGGATGCGAACGGTTGTAGAGTTTACATCAGAAATTACTACTGACCACGGTATCGTTTCACGGTTTTCTGTATAAACACCCGAGAGGTTTAGCCGATAGTGGTATAATTGAGCAAGTCGCACATTTGTAATTGTTTGGATTATTTTCCATTTTTCCAAAAAGGAGGAGAATCATGAATCAACCGTTTGTCCGATTATGGGTGTTCGGGTTAGTGTGGGTGGTTTTACCCATGCTGAGCCTGAACGCGGTTGATATTCTTGTGGTTCGGGGGATGAATTCCCGTCCGCAAGGGTATTTTGCGTATTGGATGATTCCGATTTTTGACATTGTATTCTTCCCGCTGTTTTTCGCGGTGAGTGTCAAACTTGCGAGGTCATTCCAGTTGAGTTCTTTCCAAAACTACGCGGCGATTGGCATTGGCAGTATTGTTGCCATCGCTTATGTTCTGTGGTTTTGGAATATGGAGATCGCTCAGGTTGCTGCAGATCCCTCTATGGCAAACTGGACAGTTGATGTAAGCGGTCACAATTACCGTGCGTATGTTCATGCGGTGATCATGTTGACTGTTGTGGCCTACACTGTGGCATTTTTCATTCGTTACGGTATGTGGGCGAGCGTTGTAGCATTGCCTATGGTTTGGGGTGGGTTTGCGATCTCAGTAATTGTCTTTATGGCAGTTACCTGGGTTGCATCTTCGCCTCCGTGGGCAATGTCGCCCAATGAGGTGCTTTCGCACCTGTTGGGTTTTTCGGTCAATTTTTGATTGTTTGATAAGTAGCGGCGTAGTGGGTTTGACAACCTATTACGCCGTATTTGTTTATGTGTTGCAGATATGTCTCGTTTGTCCTATAATGTCCGGAGCGAAAGTCGGTTCGCGCCTTAACATTTTATTTTTTCCAAAGACAAATAAAAGGAGAAACTATGAGTATCTCAGTTGTGCTTGCCTTTCTTGGTGGTTGTGTTGTATGCGCTGTGTGTATTTGGTTTGTGCGCTACGTTCAGACGAGTTATCAAGATTTTTTCCAGGACCTGAAGACTAAAATCCGTATGTATCGTGTTAAAAATAACGATGACATGACAGATCAGCAAGTCCGAGATCTAATTTCTGGGCGTTGTTTGGTTTGCAGGATTCCGTTCGTGAATCGTTTTGTGTATGTTCGCGTTGAGGCAATCCGAAGGTATGAGGTTTTAAGAAAAGGAGCCAGGGTTTATGAAGAAATTGAGAATCTTCCATTACCGAAATGACTAAGTACCCTTGGTCTTGATTTCGAGTATCGTCCTCGACTAAAGAGACTTGGATAGATTTTTTCGAATTTTGTAAAATATTAAAGGAGACAAATATGCCTGCATCTGATGACAGTGGTCGTGTTGGTGAGACCGGTTCATCTCAAACTACTAATGGGCTTGGAGTTGTGACAAGTGGAAGTTATCACTTTACAACCGTTTCTGAAATTGACCGAATACCGTCGGCTCCAAATCTCAATTCAAAAACCACCGGGTGTTCGGGGAGTACGGCTAAATTAGTGATTCTTATTCCATTGTCGGGCGCGGGTGTTTTCATTGCGCTGACACAGATATTTAAGGTTTTAACCTAGTGGAGGTCGTATGAACGATGATTTAGGTAGAAAATATACAAAGTGGGGTTGTTTTCTGTATCTTTGGCTCCCTTTGTTGCTCGCAATTGTTGGTCTTGGAATATATGTTTTTGCAGCCAGTCAGCAGGGAGGTATTGGAGATATTGTTCAGTACCTGTTCTCGGGGAATCCAAAATATCTGGCTACATTGGATGTTTTAAAAATGGGGTTTTCTGACCCATCCCTCATTGCCAAAATTCCGGCTGCTCGGAAAGCCTTAGATACTGCGGCAGAATACGGACCATGGGTAACTCTGGGAATGTCCACAATCGGGGCATGTTTATTGGTTTATGGATATTATTTGCGTAGAAAAGTGTTTATGACAATTATTTCTATGCTGTTATTGTTTGGCTCGGTGTTTCAGGTTTTCCGAAACCTTGATGCATTACGGTCGATGTTGAACCTGTAGGAAATTAGGTTAATTGTTTTTTAAAATATATAAGGACGTGTGTTGCTCGTGCAGTTATTGCATGAGGCAGCCACGTCCTTTTTATATTTTCGTGGCGGGGTGGTAAAATTCGCCTATGCAAAAAGAAAAAATAAAAGTTGCCGTTGGTCTTAGCGGTGGTGTTGATTCAGCGGTTTCGGCAGCATTGCTTAAAGATCAGGGCTACGACGTTATCGGGGTGCACATGCTCCGCTGGGACGATGATATTCCTGGGTGTACGGGGAGTATTGATCGTCAAGATGCATTGCAGGTAGCAAAATACCTTAATATTCCCTTCCGCGTCGTTGATTTTCAGTCAGATTACAAAAAACTGGTTGTTGATAGATTTCTTTCTGAGGTGCAAAAGGGATACTCTCCCAACCCAGATGTTTGGTGTAACGAGTTTCTAAAGTTTGGCGTGTTTATGGATTACGCATTGCACAAGCTTGGAGTTGAGTACATTGCAACAGGTCATTACGCGCGGATCAAGCAAATCGGAAACCGTAATTCGAGTATTCGTAAATCGTCAACTCTATATCAGAAGGATTCGAAGGAGGGATATCTTCTTAAGAGGGGGGTCGATGAAACAAAAGATCAAAGTTATTTTTTGTATAGACTTTCTCAGTTTCAACTTTTACACATCTTGTTTCCGTTGGGAGAACTAACAAAAAATGAAGTGCGTGCGCGTGCTGAGTCGTACGGACTAAATGTCGCACACAAAAAAGACAGCGTCGGTATCTGCTTTATTGGTGACATTAATGTGGCGGAGTTTATTACCGAACATACTGTGGTTTCAAAAGGTCTTGTTGCGGATATGAGTGGCAAAGAAATTGGTTTTCATCAAGGTGTCCAGCTATATACCATTGGACAACGCAGTGGGTTTACTCTTACTCAGTATCAAGGTGACCCTTTGTATGTAGTAAAAAAAGATGTGCAACACAACACGTTAGTGGTGGGACGAGGGGTTGATTCCGACGTGTTGGGTTTTACCGTTTCGGAACTTTTTATACACGAAGGTATGGATAAGCTCCCAGAGTCAGTTTTGGTTCGAATCAGACATTTGGGTGAGTTGTTGGTGGCTCGAATACACGTTGGAGCTGGCGGGGAGTTGAAGGTGGAGTTTACCGAACCAGTACGCGCGGTTTCTCCTGGACAGCATGCAGTTTTTTATGACGAACATGCCCAGGTTCTTGGTGGAGGAGTAATTGCGCTTACCTATTAATGGGTTTCGATCTTCTCATTGACCTAACCGCTATAATAGGAGGTGCGAACATTAACAAATTGACTGGTATTTATTTGTATTTTTTAAATACCCGTTACATTTCTTTAAGTACAAGAACTTTTCTTGTTCAATAACAAAACATAACATTATTTTGAGCATAATGATTCTCTAGAGCAACAGAGTGCCTGCTAACCTTTATGGATAGTAGGTGCGAACCAAATTCGTTTGGTCTTTTTTGAGAGTCTGATCCTGGCTCAGGATGAACGCTGGCGGCATGCCTAAGCTATGCAAGTCGAACGGTCCTTAGTTGAATGATCTCTTCGGAGTGATTTTAACTTCTGGATAGTGGCAGACGAGTGAGTAACACGTAGGAACGTACCCTTAAGTCAAGAATAGCCCGAAGAAATTCGGATTAATACTGGATAGTCCCCTTAAACGACAGTTTATTGGGTAAAGTCAATCAGCAATGATTGATGCTTTTGGATCGGCCTGCGTCCTATCAGCTAGTTGGTGAGGTAATGGCTTACCAAGGCTACGACGGGTAGGGGGCGTGAGAGCGCGACCCCCCACGAGGGCACTGAGATACGGGCCCTACACCTACGGGTGGCAGCAAGTAGGAATCATGCGCAATGGGGGAAACCCTGACGCTGCGATGCCGCGTGTGGGATTAAGACCATAATGGTTGTAAACCACTGTGGAGTGGGAAGATTATGACGGTACCACTCTAGAAAGCAGTTGCTAACTACGTGCCAGAAGCCTCGGTCATACGTAGGCTGCAAGCGTTGTCCGGAGTTATTGGGCGTAAAGGGTTGGGTAGGTGGTTGGATGCGTCGGAAGTTAAATCTCACGGCTCAACCGTGAACATGCTTCCGATACGATCTAACTGGAACATCGCAGGGGCTAGCAGAACAGTGCAAGTAGGGGTTAAATCCGTTGATATGCACTGGAATACCAAAGGCGTAGGCAGCTAGCTGGGCGATTGTTGACACTAAACCACGAAAGCTAGGGTAGCGAAACGGATTAGATACCCGTGTAGTCCTAGCCGTAAACGATGGACACTAGCTTGATGGTCTTTATGATTGTCAGGCGTAAGCTAACGCGTTAAGTGTCCCGCCTGGGGAGTACGATCGCAAGATTAAAACTTAAAGGAATTGGCGGGGGCTCGCACAAGCGGTGGAGCGCGTGGTTTAATTGGATGCTACGCCAAGAACCTTACCAGGCCTTGACATGTTTTCCTAAATGCTCAATCAGAAAAGTTTGAGAACCTGTTTAATCAGGGGGGATTCACAGGTGTTGCACGGCTGTCGTCAGCTCGTCTCGTGAGAGGTAGGGTTAAGTCCTACAACGAGCGCAACCCGTACCGTGTGTTGTAACACTCACGCGGAACTGCCCTCGTAAGAGGGAGGAAGGTGCGGACGATGTCAAGTCAGCGTTGCCCTTATGGCCTGGGCGACACACACGCTACAATGGCATAGATAATAGGTTGCCACCTCGTAAGAGGGAGCTAATCCCTAAACTATGCCCCAGTTCGGATTGAGGTCTGCAACTCGACCTCATGAAGTTGGAATCGCTAGTAACCGCGTATCAGCCACGGCGCGGTGAATACGTTCTCGAGCCTTGCACACACCGCCCGTCACATAAGCCGAGTTGGGAACAGCCGAAGCTTGTATTTATTATGAGTTAAGCTGGGCTCAGCGAGGAGTGTGAAGTCGCAACAAGGTGTCCCTAGGGGAATCTGGGGACGGATCACCTCCTTTCTAGGAGTATTAAGTTTATAAAGTAAGAGCTCTGGTAGACTCCCAATTAAAACTAACGTTTTTTGAGGGTTAGGTACTAAACTCGAATTCCCATTCCATGTAACTTGTTACATTCAAAAGGTCTTTGTAAACGAACCCTTGAACATGTTCTCAAACTATTCTCGCTGTTTTGTGCGTAACAAAACCTGCGTGTCCCTCGCAGATAAAGTAAGGGACCTGTTGCTCTAGAGAGTTGTTATCTTGTACACTTGTTGTACGCTAAAAGACCCACCGTAAGGTGGGTCTTTTTTGTTGCGTGGTGGCGGGTAATTTGATAAAAAGAAGCCTCGTCATCTCGTGTATAATGTGGTTTAGCTGCTTTGAACGCAGTGAAAAAGCAAGGGCACGTAGCTTACAATTCACCTATGGCGAATTGTTTATAAGTTTGACAAGGTCAAACTAAAGAGCTAGCGAGGTACTTTCTACAAGGGAAATATAGACGATGATTGCAAGAGTGAGGGCACGTAGCTCAGTTGGTTAGAGCGCTACACTGATAATGTAGAGGTTCGGAGGTTCGAGTCCTCCCGTGCCCACCACCCAGCCGCTCGCGAGCAGCTGGGTCTGACTAGCTATACCGTAAACTGCACTCTATCTCAAGTAGGGCCTACGTTGGAAATTTAACTACAGATTTATTTTGTGTGTATTAAGTACAATTCAAAAACTACACTCCATGCATTGTGTGATTACCAGGTTCATTAAGCATTGTTTTCTAACAGTCAGTAATACGTATCTTCCAACAACCCCAAATATGATGCCATATCCAATAATCCCCAGTAGGAAACCGAGTTCTTCTGCTAGCGGAAGGATGTAAAGAGTGCTTAAAATGTTGTTCCACCAATAAACATAAAAAACTCGTTTCCTGCTATTCCAAAAATCACGTGTCCAGCCTCATGAAATAAAAGATTTACGTTATCTAAAAAACCGTAGGCTGAGTTATTACAAAGCATCCACAGCGTGTAGACAAAAAGAAGGAAGGGAAGCGTCTGGCGTTTTTTTGTTTCGTATTGACCCCACGTCTCTACCGTGTCATTATTAAATTATGCAATCGTCAAAAAATGCATTTACGCTAATTGAGCTTTTGGTAGTTATTGTAATTATCAGTATTCTTGTTGCCATTGGTATCGGAAATTACATTAGTGCTGCCGATGATTCAAAATATGCTGCGGCAGAGGCGGACATGACCAGTCTTAAAAAGGCGATGTTGGAGTATAAAGTGTTCCATGGTGAGCTTCCTCTTATTGGTTCGGAGGTTGATACGGTTGCTGGTAGTGGAACATGGGCATCGGTAATTGATGCTCTTATTGCTTCGGGGGATTTAGGGGAACGTATAGATGCAGACCCCTGGGGTCGATCATATTATTATCAGGATCACGATTGTGGTGCAAGCGTTGCAGGGCAAAGTCTAATAATAACTGCTGGAAAAGACGGTGTGATAGGAAATGCTGATGATTTTAGTCTTGTAGTCACCGATGCTTGTCTGTTTGCTCCGTAAAAAATCTGTTAATTATTCTAGTTGTTTTTCGTTGACCGTTTTTTGTTTGTGATGGTACAATACGCGTGATAATGAAAGAAATATTAGATATTTGTCTTTACTCAAAATTTTGATGAGGTAACGGCAATTATTCTTTTGTAAAGCAGAACTTGTTTTTGCTAACTTTTCATTGTCGGCACATAAAATTCGAAATATGATTGATCATTTGGGGGCTGTAGCTCAGTTGGTTTAAAACAAACAAGTTTGTTTTTATAAGTTTGACTTTGTCAAACTAAAGAGCGAGCTCTAACGTTGGTAAGAAAGGTTGTTGGCACATAAAACCTAGGACACGATTGATCATTTGGGGGCTGTAGCTCAGTTGGTTAGAGCACCACGTTTGCAACGTGGGGGTCAGGAGTTCGAATCTCCTCAGCTCCACCAATAAATATGAATTACATATTTATTTTGGAAGTTTGTTGGACAAACTTCACGGCACTAAAAGGATCGGTGCATGGTGAGGTAATGTGACCCTTTCAGTTCCGTGATATGATATGACAGCGTGTAATGCAAGGGCGTTACCGGTGGATTTACGAACCTTAACAAGAGAGAGAAATAGGACTTATTGATGGTAGATGATCAATAAGTTTTAAAATCAAATAAATGTTATCAAAACACGAAAATTTTTTGTCCGTGGTTTTTGCATTATGCAATGTGTAAAAATCACAAAAATATACATTTCTTGATTGTTCTTGCGTTTCTTAAGATTAGTAAAAGACACGTAAGGGCGTACAGTGGATGCCTTGGCGCAATGTACCGATGAAGGACGTGGTAGCCTGCGAAATGCTTCGGGGAGCTGGCAAACGAGCTTTGATCCGAAGATGTCCGAATGGGAAAACCCACACAAGTGAACCTTGTGTACTTTATCGTAAAAGCTAAACATTCGTGTTTAGCCATAGCGGTAAAGAGGAGACCCAGTGAACTGAACCATCTTAGTAACTGGAGGAAAAGAAAACAATTGTTAAGTTGCTGAGAGGCAACTTGATACTATTCCCTGAGTAGCGGTGAGCGAAACGGGAACAGCCCGCAACTGAAAAATTGACATACTGTTAGCTGAATTACCTGGAACCGGTAAGCCATAGTGAGCAAACGCCTCGTAAGCGAAAATGGTATGTGATTGTTGCTGCAAGTTTCTTCGGAAACTTGTTATGAGTAGCATCGAACACGTGAAATTCGGTGTGAAGTAAATGTGCTTGCACATTTTAAGGGGGACCTCCCCCTAAGGCTAAATATATATTGCGACCGATAGTGAACAAGTACCGCAAGGGAAAGGTGAAAAGTACCCCGTTGAGGGGAGTGAAATAGTCCCTGAAACTGTACGTCTACAAGCAGAGGGCGTCTTAATACGTTTACGTATTGGGACCACCTCGTGTCTTTTGGAGCATAAGCCGGCGAGCAACTCGTTGCCTGCAAGCCTAAGCCATTCAGTGGCGGAGGCGTAGGGAAACCGAATGTTGTTTAATTGCGACGGGGTCTTAATAGGGCCCTTAGTAGGTAACGGTTGGCCCGAAACCGAGTGAGCTATCCATGGTCAGGGTGAAGGGAAGGTAAAACTTCCTGGAGGCCCGAACCAGTGTCTGTTGAAAAAGGCTTGGATGAACTGTGGATAGAGGTAAAATGCCAAACGGACTCGGAAATAGCTGGTTCTCCTCGAAATGGCTTTAAGGCCAGCGTTTTTTGATGCTATGGTTGGGGTAGAGCTACTGGATGGATGTTGGTGGGTAACCGCTTGCTTCCAACCAAACTCCGAATACAACTATAGTTAGAAAGACAAGTTAGTATACGAGGGCTAAGCTTCGTATACGAAAGGGAAACAACCCAGATCGTACGTTAAGGTCCCTAAGTTTTATCTTAGTGGGAAAGGAAGTCATATTACTTAGACAACCAGGAGGTTGGCTTAGAAGCAGCCACCCTTTAAAAAGTGCGTAACAGCTTACTGGTCAACTATGTGGTGTGGCGCCGAAAATATAACGGGGCTCAAGATAAGCACCGAAACGACGAATTGTGAGAATATTTATATTCTTGCAGTGGTAGGGGAGCGTTCTATATGCGCTGAAGCTCTTCGCGTGAGCGGGGGTGGAGCGTATAGAAGTGAGAATGCCGGCATGAGTAACGCAAATCAGTCGAGATTACTGGTCACCGAATACCCAAGGTTTCCGCAGCACTGCACATCAGCTGCGGGTTAGACGGGCCTAAGGCGAGGCCGTAAAAGGCGTAGTCGATGGACAAACGGTTAATATTCCGTTTCTTCTTAATAACTATCCGCATACTGACGAAGAACCTAGTTCTTCCTAGAAAAGGTATGAGAACAACTATGTTAAGAATCCGTACCGTAAACCGACACAGGTGGGTGAGGAGAGTATCCTCAGGTGATCGAGATAACCTTCGCTAAGGAACTCGGCAAATTGCTGTCGTAACTTAGGGATAAGGCAGACCGTCCAAACTTTTCTTCGGAAAAGGTTGTGGCGGTGACACAAACCAGGCTCAAACGACTGTTTAACAAAAACACAGCTCCCTGCTAACTCGAAAGAGGATGTATAGGGGGTGACGCCTGCCCAATGCTGGAAGGTTAAGGAAGCTTGTACGTAGTTTACTTTGTAAACTACAAGCTTGCGACTGAAGCCCCAGTGAATGGCAGCAGTAACTATAACTGTTCTAAGGTACCGAAATTCCTTGTCGGGTAATTTCCGACCTGCAGGAAAGGCGTAACGAGTTGAGCACTGTCTTCAGCGAAGGGCTCGGTGAAATTGCAATGGCCGTGAAGATGCGGTCTACCTACACCAGGACAAAAAGACCCCGTGGAGCTTTACTATAGCTTGGCATTGATTTAGGAGTATTTCTGTGTAGCGTAGCGAGGAGACTTTGAAGCAGGGCCGTCAGGTTTTGTGGAGTCGCAAGTGAAACACTCGCCTGGAATGTTTTTAAATCTAACTTTAAGCCGTGATCCGGCTTGAGGACAGTGTCTGGTAGGTAGTTTGTCTGGGGCGGATGCCTGGCAAATTCTAACCCAGGTGCCCAAAGGTTCCCTTAGTCCGGATGGAAATCGGACCACAAGTGTAAAGGCAAAAGGGAGCTTGACTGCAAGGCTGACAAGCCGAGCAGCAGCGAAAGCTGGGCTTAATGATCCTGCCTATCTTAGAGGTAAGGAGGCAGCTTATCGGATAAAAGTTACCCCGGGGATAACAGAGTGGTCGCGCCCAATAGCCCGTATTGCCGGCGCGGTTCGCTACCTCGATGTCGGCTCATCACATCCTGGGGCTGTAGCCGGTCCCAAGGGTTGGTCTGTTCGCCCATTAAAGTGGTACGTGAGCTGGGTTCAAACCGTCGTGAGACAGGTTGGTCTCTATCCGGTGTAGGCGTGTAATGATTTGAGGGGAGATTCCGCTAGTACGAGAGGACCGTGGAGTGCGAACCTCTGGTGTACCAGTTGTCTTCGTCCTTTGGACTCGACAACTTTGTGAGTTTTTCGTTAGAAAAACTCAATACAAGGTTGCCGGTTCCAAGGGATTAGGGCATCGCTGGGTAGCTATGTTCGTTTCGGATAAGCGCTGAAAGCATATAAGCGCGAAGCCAACCCCGAGATTAAATCAAGTAGTTTGTTTACAAACTACGCGGTTTCCTAGGAGAATACTAGGTTGATAGGTCATAGGTGTAAGTGTAGCAATACATTCAGCCAAGTGATACTAATAAACCGTCAGTTTTTTACTATATCAGTGAGAAGCGCAGAACAATCAGGATATGTATTAGAATTTTCGATCGAAAATTTTTTATTTGATGTGTATGTTGTTGGTGATCCAAGCGATCTGGGTACACCTATGTCCGATTTTATCGGACTTAAACCATTCCGAACATATAAAGTTAAGCAGATCAGCAGGGATAATACTTGCGTCTTTTAGCGCTGGGAAGGTACCTCATTGCCAACACATACATATTTTTCTCTCTCTTGTTACGGTTCGTAGAATAATTGTTTGATAAAGAATACGGTTAGTATTCGTTTATACAACAAGATAATCTAGTCCCGTTGGCAGTGTGCTGTCCAGGCAGGATACAATAAAGGTAGGAACATACTATGGCAAAATCAAGTTCAAAAGTAACTATGGCGGATCTTTTAAAAAAAGATGTTGCTCTTTCAATTAGAAAGCTCAAGCGTGGACAAATTGTAGAAGGTACGGTTGTATCATTAACAGATCGTGAGGCATTGGTAAACGTGGGTGCAAAAGCAGAGGGTGTTATTCCTGAAAACGAACTTAAAGGTCAAGATATCGTTGTTGGGGATCACGTCCTCTGTTTTGTTATCTCCCCTGAAGACCGGCGAGGACAGATTATTCTTTCGGTATCGCGTGCCCAGGGTATTAAAGGCTGGATGAGTCTAAAAGAAGCACACGATAACAATGATACCGTTGAAGCAGTGATTAATGGGTATAATAAAGGGGGCATAACGGTTGATATTAACGGACTGCAAGGGTTTGTTCCTTTTTCACACAGTGATATTGCTGGCGAGTTTGCAATGGTTTCTGACGCGGCAAATCAAGCAGCGCTTGAGCTTTTAAAAGGCGCAGAGATTAAAGCACGAATTATTGAGCTTGATCAGATCAACGACAGGATAATCCTTTCCGAAAAAGAAGCCGTTATTGGAGAGCAACTTGAAAAACGAATTGAAGGAATGGCCGCAATAACGGTTGATTCAATCGTTGAGGGTGTTGTTAGTGCGATTATGCCCTATGGTCTCATGGTGAGTATTGAGGGGATTGAGGCGCTTGTACCACAGCAAGAGGTGACGTGGGATAGCGAAGTTTCTCAAGCATTGTCGGAGTTTGAGGTTGGGCAAAAGGTTAAAGCTCAGGTTATTTCTGTTGACACGCAACTAGGCAAGGTTCAATTATCTCTTAAAAACGTAACGGCAGATCCATGGAAAGCACTGTCTGAGCTTTACAAGAAGGGTGATCATGTTGAGGGAGAAGTTGTTAAAATTACCAGTTATGGTGTGTTCGTTTCACTACCAAAAACGGCAATTGAAGGCATGGTTGCTCTTTCGTCACTTCCATCAGATAGCAAACTTACTATTGGAACAACGCTTCCAGTTGAGATAAAACTTGTTGATCCGACCAATAAACAGGTTGATTTGGTTTACAATGGCTAAACAAAAGACTTTGTATGTCTGCTCTTCGTGCGGGGCAAAAAGCCCTAAGTGGCAAGGAAAATGCTTTGCGTGTGGTGCGTTTAATAGTTTTGTTGAAGAACATTCTGCATCATTCTCACCATCATCTTCGTCTCGAACAGTTGAACCAAAATCTCTCTCACAAGCCAATGCAAAACCTCTTGTTCGATCTACTTTCTCGCTGTTAGGATTAGACGACATTCTTGGTGGAGGTGTTGTGTCGGGTCAAGTTCTTCTGCTTGGTGGCGAACCAGGAGTAGGTAAGTCAACACTTCTCACGCAGGTCACATCCCAATTTCCAACAATTTACGTTTGTGGTGAAGAATCCAGTGGTCAAGTTGCACTGCGAATCAAACGGCTTAATCTTACTGATCCGGTGATTGATTTCATCGACGATCGAGACGTTGATGCGCTGTGTACATATCTTGATTCCCGCGAACTTTCGGCCGACCCGAAGCTAGTTATAGTAGACTCTATACAGTCTTTATATTCGACCTCTATACAATCCGTTCCGGGTAGTATAGCGCAGGTTCAATATAGTGCAACAAAGCTATCCGAGATTGCCAAAAAGTGCGGATATATAATGGTTTTTGTTGGTCAAGTTACTAAGAGTGGGTACTTTGCTGGACCCAAGTTATTAGAGCACATTGTTGATACAGTATTATCTTTTGAAGGTGATAGAAAGCAAGATCTAAGAGTATTGAGAGTGCTAAAAAACCGTTTTGGCCCTGCAGATAAGGTAGAAGTGTACCAGATGACAGGTTCTGGTTTGGTGTCTGCCGATGACTATCTTGCACAACTCATTAAGACAGATAGTAATCACTCTACGGGTTCGGTAAAAACGGTAATTATGGAAGGTTCTCGTCCGCTTATTGTTGAAATTCAAGCGTTGAATGCACCTGCTCAATATGGTAATGCACGACTAGTTGTTACGGGTCTTTCAACAAAACGAGTTCAGATGTTGCTTGCGGTGCTTCATCGACGATGTGGAATTAATACAACTCAATACGACATGTACGTAAATGTGAGTGGTGGGTTTAAGGTTGACGATCCTGCAACAGATGTACCGATCTGTTTGGCAATTGCATCTGTTGTGAAAGACAAGCCTATGGCAACGAATACGGTATTTAGCGGTGAGGTAGGGCTGTTGGGTGAAATTAAACCGGTCAGCTCCATAGAAAAACGCGAAGCGGAAGTTGTAAAGCGAGGTTTTTCAGTTGGTCAAAAAACTAAAACGTTGAGTGAATTGATAAAAACTGTTTTTGCATAGGGTAATGGGCACCCTTGTGAGGCGCCCATTAATTATTGGTAGTGTCAGTCTAAGGTAACGTAGTCAATACGAGCCGAACAACGTCAATGAGATTTGCGAGTTCCTCGGGTGGTTGTTTAACGGTAATGGTCGCAGATTCCGGGATCCGTAGCAGTTTTTTGTGCATGGTGAATGAATATGGCCCGATTAGCGAGAATTGACCGCGATTTTGTCTCGCTTCAAAAAGAACACAGGTGCGATTTTTCGCCTCAACAACAACTCCGTACCCACCTTGACCTCCTTCTTCCCAGGTAAACAGTGCGCCTGGCTCAAAACGTGTTGGTGGCATGTAAAACTCCTTTTTTAGATAAATGTGCGAGAGAGTTCAGCTAGATGCACAAAGATTATAACAGTTAGTTTGCTAAGCGATAGTACCGTATTTGTAAGGAAACATACCGCAAAATTACTGTAGTATCTCGGAAGTTTGATCAAGAGAATGTCTGGCAGTGCGTAGAGTTCTTCAAGCCTTACAAGGTTTTTTCGAGCCTGCCTTTGGAATTAAGATATTCTTCATAATAATCAAGCGCATTTCGAATGTGAGTATCGTGTGTCGTCTTTATCAAGGTAGTTGTCAGTCGAAATATCTGTTCAAAGGTTGGGAATTGTTGAGGGTCAATATCCGAAGGTTACGTATAATTAAAAAAATTGTAGTGCGGTTGGTTTAGTTGATACTATAATAAAAAAGACCGAGAGGATAAATAATTCCCGGTCTTTTTTTTTTGTGGTTCCTACGTTGTCGGTTATTCATTGTCCGTTATCCTGAATTCAGGATGAATTCGAACATACTCCAATAGTTGAAGCAGCTGCTCGACTTCGGGTCTTTCACCCTCTTTGAGTTGATTCAAGATTTTTTCAGCATCACGCTCCGAAATAGGTGCAAGCGTGTTTTGTGATGTGCTTATTGACACTCGAGTTAATCCCATGTTACAAACCCTTTCTCGTCTAGGCCTTGCCAAATTCTATTCGCAAGTTCGGTTTTATCTTTCCCTCCAACTCCTCGTTCAACAGGAAGACCTGTTTGTAGATTATACAGCGGAATGTCACTATCAGGCGATGGAATTACTATAACCATAGGTCGAAAACTGTGTTCTTCGCAATAGGCTGTAAGTTGCTCGCTGGTAGAATGTACTCGATCTGATATATGTACCTCGAGTTCATTTGGTAGTGAGTCAAGGTCAACTCCTGGTTTGTAAACAACGCAGTCCATGTCTCCGCGAAGATATACTGATTTAATCTGAACAGCAACGAGGGGTTGCCCATCCTCCAGGTCAACCAAAAAATCGACTTTCCCCTCCATATCTTCTTCGGTTGTTGAGTAATATACGGGGTATCCAAGTTGTTCTTGCAGGGCATACGCAACAGCAAATTCGCCAAAAAACCCTTGATGAAATTGTTCCCTGGTAGACCCTTCAAAGAACTTGTTATAAAAGCGAACCATTGATTGGACTTCTTCTACTATTCGACTGGGTGAAAGGTCGCTTTGAATGTGCAGGAAAACAAGGCGCCTGACCAGGGTTTTACCCATTTCGGCACCGAGTTCACTGATGGGGACGTTTCGTGACTCTAATAATGTTCTTAGTTCGGCTGCACGTTGTTCTAGGGTGGGTTCTGTCTCATCGTTTTCTGACGCTGGAGCTGTTTCGGGAACAAGAGGTTGTCGTTCGTGGGTGAGCGGATCTTGAATCATGCGTAAAGTATCTCACGAAACTGAATCCATAACAAACTAATCGACTTGTCCTACTTTACATATTTCCCAACCATTTCCCAGTTTGAAAGCGGTTCGGGGTAGAGGTATGAAAGAGTTTTCTGCCGACTTTTAGTTTTTTGTTCGAGTTGTTGTATTGCTTTGGTTACGGATTCTACGTGTTTGGTATATCGGAAAAATTGTTCGTCCGTTATGTTTTGGTTTCCGGTGGACAGGTCATTTGACAAGATTTCCCTAAAGTAGGGGAGGTAATTGGAAATTAGGTCAGTTCTAATATCTGTAATTGCTCGTTGTTCTGCTAATTGTGCTAGAAGTTCATCACGGACTTCTTTGTCAAGTTCGGCAATGATCTCGTTCTCCCGCTCAGGCTCTTCTGGTGAAAAAAGCATATTGAATAAATGTTGGGATTCGTGAAGTGCAATTACGTGAGATATATTGGCATCTTTTGCTGTTGGGGTGTCGGTTGTCTCATTGATTCGCAGTAGTTGATGGTTTGGATTATCTATCCTCACCGCAGATGTCTCGGGGTCAATTGTTATTGTAATTTCATCTACTGAAATAGTAGGGCTTTTGACTGTTTCAAAAAGGTTTTGTTTTGGTCGGTATACAAACCAACCGTTTGATGTTTTGGTTATGGTGGCAATTACTTGGGAACCATTGTTTGTCTCAAATACCTTTACGCTCTTGGTTTGATTATCGTCAGTTTCGATCGAAATAAGGATGTTTTGCCGCTCTTGGGTTTCTAATTCAATAGTTGTTTTTGAGGCTGAAAGGTTAAGTAATTCATTAGGTTCCGTTGAAGTACGGGCCGAGGTTACCTGTTCATGTATTGTGTTTTCGCCCATGTTTTCAATAACAACATGGTTGGAAAGTGTGGAAATATTCGAATACTTTAGCACGAAGGCGTTTGCATTGCTAAGCCAGTCGTGGACCTCTGCTTGCGTATCTTCAATTGGTGTTTGCTTTGTAAGTTGTGAATTGCGTATACGCGCAATGGTTGAATATATGGTTTCCATATCTAAACGGTTGTAGACCTGGATCATTATATTCATGGGCATAATACCAACTTCAATTTTTCCGGCTGGTTGCGAACCAAACAGTGCTTCAAAAAGTTCATCGTCGCTCGGGTATAGTTCTCGATATGATAATACCGTTTTGTGTTCATCGACATATTTTTGAATACCAGATATTAAAGTCTCGACATGTTCTGTTGGGAGGCGTGCTGTTTGGGCAAAGTTTCGCGCGGTTTGAGTAAGTTCAGAGCTTTCAATGCTTGGGTTTTGCCAGACCATATCGTATAACGTTTCAAAAAGGATTGCAGTTGTTTCTTTTTGCAGGGTAAGGTTTTCCCTAAACATATTGATTCGTTGTTTGAGTCCTTCTCGGAAAGCTTTTTGCTCAATTCCAGAAAGGTTGTGGGCTTGGAGTCGTGCATTTTTGATTTGTGTAAACTCGGATTGAGCGTCAAATATATGAGTTGGTACCTTCTCGTCTGGTTTTGCTTTGGGTTCTGTATCCACTGCATGGGTTAAAACATGCTCGGTTTGTTTTACTTTTCTTGATTCGGTTATTGCGGGGAAGTGGTTCATAGGTAAATTATACCGCAACAAATTGTGGATTGATGGCTCGGTGCTTTTGGATTCGACGAATCGTTAAGTGGTTGAATAGAGCTGCTACTTGACAAATACTATGGGATGTGTTAAGATATGTACAGGGCACTGTTCAAATAAGCGGTTGGTATTTACCACATTCCCAACCGCTCATTTTGCAGGTTTTTGGCACCAGCTAGCTGTAAAGGGGACTTTCCCTTCTTGAGTTTGTTTTTCGTACAATCCAAAGGT
>Ga0210019_1001136_pt1 | contig 29677 bp, 36 predicted proteins | sample CryGeyCG2114_020_2_FD_183969 | JGI IMG/M metagenome (GOLD analysis project Ga0210019, IMG submission 183969) | Groundwater microbial communities from aquifer - Crystal Geyser CG11_big_fil_rev_8/21/14_0.20 (SPAdes) (version 2) | ecosystem: Environmental > Aquatic > Deep subsurface > Groundwater ...
GGGCCGGCATTCTTTCACATAAAGATGGGCTCTCCGATAGTGCCGGTATTTATGGTAAGAACTCACGGAGACCGCTTCAAGATGATATTTGAGGAGCCGATGAGATTCAATTCTACCGGCGACGAAGAACGGGACCTGATATCCATAACATCGGACTACCTCAAAGTCATCGAACGGTATGTAAAGCTCTATCCGGAGCAATGGTTTATGTTCAGGAGGTTCTGGGAATAGGATGAAGGTGTGCGTATTGATCCCGACCTATAACGATCAGGAGACCATCGGAAACCTTGTGGCTGAAGTGAGGCAAAAAGGGATGGATGCCATAGTTATAGATGACGGCTCCACGGATCTTAGCTCTGACAGGGCTCGAGAAGAGGGGGCTATCATAATAAAACATGAGAGAAATCAGGGCAAGGGGAGGGCTCTAAGAGACGGATTCTCGTTCGCCGTTAAAAACGGATATGACGCGGTGATAACCATGGATGCCGACGGCCAGCATTCTAGCAACGACATAGATATGTTTCTCCAAAAAGGCGCGGAGAAGGCGATAGATGTCATTATAGGCGACAGGATGTCTAAAACCAAAAACATGCCTCTTATAAGAAATGCCGCAAACCGCCTCATGTCATCTTTTATCTCTTTTGTCACCGGAGATGCCGTACCCGATACGCAATGCGGATTCAAGTTTATAAAAAGAGGGGTTCTTGAGAAGCTGGAATTGTTCAGTGAAAAATTTGAGATAGATTCGGAGATACTGCTGAAATCCTCTAAGCTGGGTTTCCGCATACATTCCGTGCCGATAGATACCATATACAAAGATGAGGAGAGCCGGATAAAACCGATAAGGGATACGCTGCGTTTCGCTGTATTTGCCATAAGGTTTTTGGTGAGCAGATGATAGGTCCGGATGAGATGCGCCGGGAGATGGTCATGGAACAGCTTATCGCAAGAAGCATCCGGGACAAGAGGGTCCTTGAGGCCTTCGGAAGGATTGAGAGGGAGAGGTTTGTCCCGGAGGGAGAGAGGGGTATAGCATATACGGATAACCCGCTCTCTATAGGAGAAGGGCAGACCATATCGCAGCCGTACATGGTCGCCCTCATGACCCAATCTCTCGATATCGCATCCGGCGACAGGGTTCTTGAAGTCGGCACGGGTAGCGGTTATCAGACGGCCATATTATCCTATCTCGCGAAAGAGGTATTTTCTATCGAGAGGATCGAAGCGTTAGCGTCGCGCGCCAAAACCATCTTGGCGGATCTCGGCCTTTTAAATATCCATATAAAGATAGGCGACGGTACGCTTGGATGGGCTGAGAATGCCCCGTACGATAAGGTCCTTGTGGCCGCCGGCGCGCCCGATATCCCTCCTTTGCTTATAGGCCAATTATCTCCCGGCGGCAAAATGGTTATTCCCGTAGGGCGTTCTTTTACTCAGGTCCTGAAGTTGGTTGAGAAATCAGAGAACGATAATATAACGATCAGCGATATATGCGGGTGCGTATTCGTTCCGTTGGTAGGAAGATTCGGATGGAAGGATAAGGAATGAGAAGATTGGCCGCGTGGACACTCAATCTTCTTTTACCGTACGGAGGCGTAGGCCTATTTACGCTCGCCTTTTGCGAGTCGTCCTTTTTCCCGATTCCACCGGACGTACTGCTCATCGCCCTTGCCATAGCGGATAATAAAGCATCGTTCCTGCTGGCTTCCATAGCTACCGCGGGGTCAGTGCTGGGAGGGGCTTTCGGTTATCTCCTCGGCAGGAGCGGAGCAAGGCCGATCCTAAAGAGGCTTATATCGGAAGATAAGATGCTCACGGTGGAGCATTACTATAAAAAATATGATATCTGGGCCGTGGGCATAGCCGGATTTACGCCTATTCCTTATAAAATATTCACGGTATCCGCCGGCATATTCGGAATAAATTTCACGAGATTTTTTATCGTCTCTTTTTTTTCAAGAGGAGCGAGGTTTTTTCTCGTGGCAACCGTTATATATTTCTTCGGCCCGGCGATACGTATGATGCTTACAAGATACCTTAATCTCTTCACCCTATTCTTTGTTCTTTTACTTGTAGGAGGATTCATCCTGCTTAATTGGCTCAACAAAAGGCGGATACGATGCTAAGAGATAACATACTGCCTATGTGCATAGCCATCTCCCTGACCGGCCACGCCATTATCTTTATGGGGGCCTCGAATAGGTTTCATGTAGAAGTAGAAGAGAAGATAATGCCCGAGATCACCTACGCCCGCCCGGACCCTCTGCCTAAAGAGAAAGAAAGGGCGGTCAAGATTGAGGAGCCCGTTCGTAAGGCCCCCAAGCCTCCGGCAAAAAAGGCGATCAATAAGGCGGCGGTAAAGCCAGTTGAGAATAAAGCGAACGAAGATATAAAAGATAAAGATATCTATATCGACAAAACCAGCCTTGCGGAAAAGGGCGAGGCCTTTATAAGTTACAATAAGCTTATAAAAGAGAAGATAAAGGAGTGCCTGGCATATCCCGTCAGGTACCCTAAAGGCGACGTCTATCTCTCATTTACCATCTCAAGGGACGGGGTGCTTAAAGACGCGGAGATATCCGGTGAGCCATCATCTTCGGATAGGATCCTGCGCAAGGCAAGCCTCGATGCCGTAAGAGGCGCCTCTCCGTTTCCGCCGTTTCCGGAAGAGTTGACCCAGAAAGAGATAAGATTCAATCTCGGGATATCCTTCCGCGACAACGCCCGCTGAATAGACGGGCATCTCGATACACGTCTTTATTTGACAACCTCGTCAATATCTGATATAATCAGTATCTAAATTTAAAAATGAGAGGAGTGATATAAAAATGTCAACGGTTGAGGTAAGGCCAAACGAGCCTTTTGAGAAGGCGCTCAGAAGGTTCAAAAAGAAGATTGAAAGAGAGGGTATTCTCAAGCAGGTCAAGGCCCGCAAGCATTACGAGAAGCCCAGTGAGCGCAAGAGGCGCAGAAGAAAGACGTCTTCCGCAAGAGCAAAAAGAACCATTTAGAGCCCGTTCAAACCACATGAGAGCAAGGCCCATTTTATCTGCCACAGCCTTCTGCGTGATGACTTTGTTTCTTTTCTGTACGCATGGGCTGTGCGCGGAAGGACATACAGAATATAATTATAAGACTGAGGGTATAAATCGGTACGTCCTAGATAATGGGCTCGTGCTCCTTATAAGAGAGGTTCACGACCGGCCGATAGTAGCCGTAGATCTCTTTCTTCGCGCGGGGCTATCAGCGGAGGGCGAGAAGGCAGGGTCCGGCATATCACACCTTCTTGAACATATGATATTTAAAGGCACGGCTAAGAGGGGCCCGGGCGAGATAGACCGCCAGATACGCTCAAAGGGCGGAGATACGAACGGTTTTACTTCAAACGATTATACGGGTTACACCATAACCATTCCGTCAAAATACGCGCTATTTGCCCTTGAGGTACTCGAGGATGCCGTATTCAATCCCGCCATCGATCCGGAGGAGTTCGAAAGAGAGAAGGGTGTCGTCATGAATGAGGTAAGGCTCAATGAGGATAGCCCCGAAAGAAGTTTAAACCGCCTCCTGTTTTCAACGACCTACACGACCCACATTTATAGATATCCCGTCATAGGTTATGAGGATAGATTGAACGGGCTTACGCGCGACGACGTTCTCGCTTACCACGAAAAAAATTATACGCCCGAAAATATGGTCCTCTCCATCGTCGGGGATATAGAGGCGGGGGAGATGCTCCGCGAGGTGAAGGGGCTGTTTCAGGGCCATCCGAGGTCCGGGACCGATCCGGCCGCGATAAGGCAGGAGCCGCTCCAGCTCAATACGCGCGTATACGAGAAGTACTACGATACGGGCCAGACGCACCTTTCGATAGCGTTTCACAGCGTTGAACTGGCGAATAAAGACCTTTATGCCCTGGACCTCTTATCAATGATACTCGGAGATGGAGATATATCGATCCTTAACAAAAAACTGCGCGAGGAAGAGAAGATAGTATACGGCATATCCGCGTATAATTATACGCCTCAATATCCGGGGCTCTTTGTCATATCCGCGCTTCTCGACCATGAGAACAGGGATAAGGTCCTCAGCTCCATCATGGAGGCGTTGGAAGGGGTGAAGTCAGGAGATCTTCCGGACGAGCTTATCGAGAGCTCAAAAAATAAGGCGATAGCGAGGCATGTGTTCGAGAACGAAGGCGTAAGCTCTATATCCTCCCGGATGGGCATAGATGAATTGACCGCACACGATCCGGGCTTCTCCACGAGATACAGAGACGGTGTCGTATCGGTAAAAAAGGAAGATATCGCGCGCGTCGCGAACCAATACCTTAACGCAGAAAATATGACCATAGCCTCTCTTATACCGAAATCCGAAGAGAACGGCGAAGAGGCTCCCCGGATAGCGGAAAAATCCGGCCTTCCGATAGAAAGCGTCACCCTTAAAAACGGCTTGAAGGCGCTGATAAAACGGGACGGGTCGCTCCCGATCGTCCACATAGGGGTTTATATGAAGGGGGGGCTTCTCGCGGAGAGCGATAAAGATAGCGGTATAAGCAATATGACGGTCCACATGCTGGACAAAGGGACTTCCTTAAAGAGCAGGGGAGAGATCGCCGATTTTATAGAATCAAAGGGCGCGGCCTTAGGGCTTTACAGTCAGAACAATTCATTCGGCATATCTATAAAACTACTTAAAGACGATATCGATACCGGCCTTGAACTCTTAAAGGAGCTCGTGAGTTCGCCCTCGTTTCCTGAACCGGAAATAGAGCAGCTGAAGAATGAGATAAAGGCGGCCATAAGATCCGAGGATAAAGATATATTCGCCACAGGGTCCAACTTGTTAAAAGAGAAGCTTTTTAAGGTACATCCCTATAGGCTGAGAAAGATCGGTAACGCGCAAAGCGTAGAAAACCTCAAGAGAGATGATATCATAAAGTTTCATGATAAATATTACGTCGCATCCAATATGGTCCTGACCGTATTCGGAGATTTAGAACCTTTGGATATCAAGAATAAGATAGAAAAGGCCTTCTCGGATATACCCGGAGGTAAACCCCTTTTCAATGATAAGCGCGAAGGCGCGCAAAAATCGATAAGAGAAGAACGCGTCAAGATGGACAAGGAACAGGCCCTATGTATGATAGGGTTTCATTCAGCGGATATCATGGATAAAGACAGATACACCCTTGAGATCATATCTACGCTCGTCTCCGGGGGCGGATCGAGGCTATTTACGTCTATAAGAGATGAGAAGGGGCTGGCCTATACGCTGGGGGGATATCAGGTATCCGGGCCGCTCGCCGGCTATTTCGTATTTTATGCCGCCACCGCGCCGGACGCGGCCGATGCGGTAAAATCCTATATACTCGAAGAGGTGTCAGGGCTTCGGGACGCTTATTTAAGCGATGAAGAGCTGAGATCCGCTAAAAATAACCTTATGGGAAAAAGAGAGATGGAGCTTGAGACATTGGGCGGAGAGTCCATGCTTACGGGATTGGATGAGCTTTACGGATTGGGATTTAAGAATTATACGGAGTACGAAAGGCATATAGAATCGGTAACAAAAGAGGATGTAAGGCGCGTATCAAGAAAATACTTTGACCCTAAGCGCTATTCATCGGTTATAGTTTTACCTGACGGAACTAAATAGGATGCCCGATTTGAAAGAATCACAACTGGTAAGAGGCCCCGTAGTCGCGGGTTCGTTTTATCCGGCCGATGCTGAAGATCTTAAGGATGAGCTCCGGGCATTCTGTGAGAGAGAGTCGCCTCTAAGGAAATATAGAGCGGCCGTTATGCCCCATGCGGGATACATCTATTCAGGGGCCGTGGCCGGCAAGACCTTATCGCGCGTAAAACTTGACGACGTCGCTACATTCCTTATCCTGGGCCCGAACCATACCGGGCTTGGGGCGAAGTTCAGCGTATTTCCGGACGGCAGATGGCTGACGCCTCTGGGAGAGGTCGGCATAAACTCTAAATTTAAAGATATGATACTCGACGCGTCTTCGGATTTTGAGGAAGACGAGAAGGCGCACTGCCGGGAGCACTCTATAGAGGTTGAGATACCATTCATTCAATTTATAAAAAATAAGTCGCCTTTTGACATCGTTGCCATATCTATATCGCACGATAGCCCTCAATCTTATGTAAGATTGGGCCGGGCCTTATCCGAAGCGATATCCGGATACGGCAAGAAGGTGTTTATCATCGCAAGTAGCGACATGACGCATTACGAACCGAGGTCGAGCGCCTCCGAGAAGGACTCCGCGGCGATCGAGAAGATCATCGGTTTGGATGTAATGGGCCTTGCGGAAGTTGTCACAAAAAAACGCATATCTATGTGCGGCTACGGTCCGGTCATGACCGCCATGGCCTGCTGTAAGAGATTGGGCGCAGAGAAGGCGGAGCTTGTGGCGTATAAGACGAGCGGTGACGTATCGGGAGATCATGAAAGCGTCGTAGGATATGCGGGAGTGCTCATACAATGAAAATATTTGATATGCTTAAGAAACATAATGAAGCTAAAAAGATAGCGCTGGTACTTGGTAGCGGCGCGGCAAGAGGGGTGGCGCATATCGGGGCCCTGAAAGTAATAACGAGAGAGGCGATACCCATAGACCTTGTCGTCGGCACCAGCGTCGGAAGCCTCATAGGCGCCTCATTCGCGCTGGAGTTGAATGCCTCTCAAGCCGAAAAGGTGGCCCTCAAGATGTCCTGGAGGGACATAATGGGCATAACGATGTCGAAGATGGGGTTGAGCAGCGGAGACAACCTGGAAAAGGTGATTGCCTCGTCTCTTCTCCATAAAGGGTTTGATGATTTAAAGATACCATTCGCGGCCGTTACCACGGATATAGAGACCGGCGAAGACGTTGTGCATACCTCCGGCAATCTCGTCCGCGTCATAAGAGCGAGCTGTTCCATGGCCGGCATATACAGTCCGGTAAGGATCGACAACAGGCTATTGGTCGACGGCGGATACAATCACACCGTCCCGACGAGCATCGCCAGACAGTTGGGGGCGGATTTCATAATCGCCGTAGATGTCGGTTATTGCATAAAGAAGGGCAAAGTAAGCAACATATTTCAGGTGATAATCCAGGCATATCAGATACAGGGCCAGAGGCTCGGCGAGTACCAGGCAATGGATGCCGATATCCTGATGAGGCCTGACCTCGGCGAGATAGACCAGATGGCGTTCGACAGGGGAGCCGAACTTATACAAAAAGGCGAGGCGGCCGCGGAGGCGGTGTTGCCTGAGATCATAAAAAAACTGAAAAGTTTCGGCAGGATGTAAAAAATACAGGAGCGGCACATATGGCACCCGCAGTATTAACGGCGCTTACATTCATAGGGCTTCTTACTTTGGCGGCTATGATAGGGCTTCTTATATGGAAGCTCGCATCGATATCTTCTTCCGGAGAAAAGGAGCTTGAAAGCAAAAAGAAGCTCATAGACCAGAATCTATTCGCCATATCCCGGGAGCTTAAAGAAGTCCAGAATGTGATGAGGAATATAGAGAAGGACCGGGAGGGGAAGTTCGCCAATATAAAGACGCACCTGGAATCTACGGCCAGGGAGACGGCAAAGCTCCAGGAGACGACATCCCAGCTTAAGATGGCGCTCGCCGACAGCAGGGTAAGGGGGCAGTGGGGCGAACGTATGGCAGAGGACATACTCAGGCTCTCCGGCCTAATAGAGGGGATAAATTATCATAAGCAGAAGAATCTGGAGGGTTCCTCGGGAAGGCCCGATTTTACCTTTTTATTACCCCAGGACCGCATATTAAATATGGATGTGAAGTTTCCGTGCGACAATTATATGAGATACCTTGAGTCGGAGAGCGAAGGCGATAAGGGCCGCTATAAATCGCAGTTCCTGAAGGATATCCGCGGAAGAATAAAAGAGGTGACCACGAGAGAGTATATCAATCCCGAGGATAAGACGGTAGATTATGTCATAGTATTTATACCTAATGAGCAGATATACGCGTTCATACAGGAGAACGACAACCTGATATTGGATGAGGCGATGAGGAACAAGGTGATACTATCGTCTCCGTTGACATTATACGCGATACTGGCGGTCATACGGCAGGCGGTAGATAATTTCTATATGGAAAAGGCGACATCCAGGATACTCTCCCTTCTGGGTGCCTTTAATAAGCAGTGGAAGGTGTTCGCGTCATCCATGGAAAAGATGGGCAGGAGAATAGACGAGACTAAGAAGGAGTTCGACGAGCTCAGCCTGAAGAGAAAAAACCTTCTCGAGAAGCCCCTAAACGCCATAGAGGATATAAGAAAGGAGAGGGGCATAAAAGTGGATACCTCTCATGATATTTCATGCTATGACGATATAGAGTCCGAAGCGGACGAGATAAAGGGCCTACAATGAAGATAAAGGTGCTGTCTTTATTAAGATTTGCCGTAAGTATATCTCTCGTGGCGCTACTCTTCTGGATGATGAGAGATAAGGCGGGTAATATACTGAATGACTTGAGAAGCGCCGATAAATTTTTCTATCTTCTTTCGGCAGCGATCTACCTTCTAACCATGGTGCCTCTCTCGTATAGATTTAAGATAATATTGAACGTGCAAGGCATACGCATGACCCTGAAAGATACGTTATATCTCACGTTCATAGGGTATTTCTTCAATAACTTTCTTCCTACCGCTATAGGAGGGGACGCGGTCAAGGCATACTACGCGGGGAAGAGCAGTAAAAAGAACGCGGGCTCCTTCGCCTCGGTGTTTATGGATAGATTCGTAGGCCTTACATCCCTAGTAATCATCGCGATGGTCATGCTTATATTCAAATTCGGAGAGTTAGACCGCAGGTTCTCTTACGCGATACTTATTATATTCTGCTTATCGGCCATAGCGGCTTTTTTGATCTTAAGTAAAAGTATGGAGAGGTGGCTGATATCTTGCGAAATGTTCTTCGGGCGGTCACGTATCTTCGAAAAGCTTAAGAAGGCATACGGCGCTCTTAACGATTACAGAAATCACAAGGCATTATTATTTAAATCATTCGTTATATCTTTCGGGACTCAACTGATAGGCATGGCCGTATTTTATCTGCTCTCGGTTGCCGCGCATGCGAACCTATCTATATTTGATGTATTTGTATTTATGCCGATAATAGCTACGGTAAGCATGCTTCCGTCTATAAACGGACTGGGGCTCCGCGAAGGCGCTATGGTGTATTTTTTCGGGCCCTTGATAGGTGCCGATAAGGCCTTTGCCGTATCCATGCTCTGGCTTTCCGTTTTGATGATAACCAGCCTGATAGGCAGCATCGTATACGCATTGAATAAGCATCACAACATAAAGGAGATGATATGATAGACAAGGAACTATTGGACATACTGGCCTGCCCGCTCTGCAAGGAGCCGGTGGAACTCAAGGATGAAAAACTGGTATGCGTAAAGTGTAAGAGAAGGTATCCCATACGCGACGGAATACCGGTGATGTTGATAGACGAGGCCGAAACGGACTGAGTGTGTATGTTTGTATGTGTAATGTGTGTATGTTAAAGCCACATAACACATACACGCAAACGAGTGATTTCAACTCGCAAGAACACATACACACAAACGAGTGATTTAGCTTGCAATAACACAATCACAGGAGGCATTAATGAGCAAGATACTGGTAATACACGGGCCGAATCTCGATCTATTGGGGAAGCGCGAAATAGATATCTACGGCAAGGTTACCATAGACGAGATAAACGGCGCCCTTAAAAAGAAGGCATCGGCATCCGGCATTGAACTGGAGGCGATGCAATCCAACCACGAAGGCGATATAGTCGATGCGATAGGCAGGTCAAAGGAGAAATTCGACGCTATAATCATAAACCCTGCGGCGTACACTCATACTAGCGTTGCTATAAGAGACGCGGTAGCGGCCGTCGATATACCGACTATAGAGGTGCATCTTTCTAACATATACGCAAGGGAAGAGTTCAGGCACACCTCGCTGATAGCGCCCGTCGCCAAAGGACAGATCGCCGGATTCGGAAAGGATAGCTATTTGCTCGCGCTCGATGCCGCCGTCTCCGTATTAAAGGATAAAAAATAAGAGAATGAGCGATAATCCGGCGATAAGGTCTCGCCTCTCTAAGGTTAGGGCACTGTTCAAAAAATCCGGCATAGACGCGCTCCTTGTGGCCTCTCCGCCGAACGTCTTTTATCTAAGCGGATTTAAAGGCACGGACTCATATCTTCTTATTACCGGCGACGAAGGGTATATCATAACCGACCGCCGGTTCATACGGGAGGCCGGATCGCTCGAAGCGTTCAAGACGGAGCTACGAGAAAGGCGGATAGAAGATACGGCCATAGCGCTTGCGGGGAGGATTAAGGTCTCCTCTCTCGGCTTTTCGGAGAACGAGCTCTCGGTGTATGCGCACAAAAGGCTTCAATCGCATCCCGGGCAGAAGGTAAGGCTGGTTGCCTGCGGGAATCCCGTACTTGAAATGAGGGCTACCAAAGACGCCGGCGAGATATCTACGATAAAGAAGGCCGTCCGTATAACAAAGAGTGTCCTGCGGAATGCGTCGGAGTTCATTAAACCGGGGTTATCCGAAAGAGGGGCCTCTCTTAAACTTTTAAATAAACTTATCGAAGCGGGAGTTGACGATAAGGCGTTCGATATTATAGTGGCATCGGGCCCAAACTCTGCAAGGCCGCATGCTATTGTCACTAAAAGGGTTATGAAAAACCGAGATTCCGTTATTATAGACATCGGCGCCAGATATCATGGATACAGTTCTGACTTGACAAGGGCCTTCCATTTGGGTAGAATAAACTCAAAATTGAAGGACGCGTATTCCATAGTAAAAGAGGCGCAAGCCCTCGCGATAGATTCCATAAGGCCGGGCTCGAGGGCCAGCGACATAGACGATATCGCGCGCGCTTTCATATCTAAGAATGGATACGGAAAGAATTTTCTCCATGGCCTCGGCCACGGGGTGGGTATAGATGTCCACGAAGCTCCTGGCATATCCGCGCACAGCAAAGATGTATTGACGCCGGGTATGATATTCACCGTTGAACCGGCTATATATATCGATGGTATAGGCGGAGTGAGGCTTGAGGAGATGGTATTGGTAAACGATAAAGACTGCGAGGTGCTTTAGGTATGCTATCAACAAATCAGTTTAAGAGCGGTAAGACGATAGAGATCGACGCGGCGATATATTCCATAATAGATTTTCATCATGTCAAGCCGGGAAAGGGCGGGGCATTCGTAAAAACCAAGTTGAGAAATATTAAAACAGGTGCGGTTATAGATAGAACTTTCCGTTCCGGAGAAAAGTTCGATGAGGCATATATCGAGCAGAAACAGATACAGTTCTTATATGCCGAAGGGGATATGTATCATTTTATGGATGACCAGACCTTTGAGCAGCTCATGGTCCCCAAGGAGACGCTGGGCGAGGCGGTATATTTCGTCAAGGAGAGCGATACAATAGTGGCGTCGTTGCACAACAACCTTATAATCGGAATAACGCTTCCCCCTTCCGTTAATCTTAAGGTGGCCCATACGGAACCCGGCATAAAAGGCGATACATCCAAGATGGCCCTTAAGCCCGCGACGCTTGAGACCGGCCTTGTTATACAAGTGCCTTTATTCATAGATGAAGGAAATATCATAAAGGTGGATACGCGCACAAAGGAGTATACTTCGAGGGTATGATTTCTATATTAATCCACGCTCTAAATAACGATAGGGGATTAAAATGAACCTAAAGCAGATCCAAGAGATGATAAACCTGATGAACGAGAATGGCCTTACGGAGCTTGAGATGGAGAAAGACGGGCTTAAGATACGCCTCAAGAAGGGCTCGAGCAGGGACTCTTCACCCGATATCTATCTATCCGAATCAAAGGTTTCGTCCGGGGGTGAAGCGAAGGCGGCCGAGGCGCCGGCCCAGGTACTGATAGAGATAAAGGCGCCTATGGTCGGGACATTCTACAGATCGTCCTCGCCGGAGGCGGGACCGTTTATAGAGGCGGGCAGCACAGTGAATAAAGGGCAGGTGGTCTGTATAATTGAGGCGATGAAACTTATGAATGAGATAAAATCCGAGGTAACGGGCAAGGTTAAGGATATCCTCGTAGATAACGGAGACCCGGTCGAATTCGGCCAGATACTTATATTATTGGAGCCCGCATAGGACATGTTCGGGAAAATACTCATAGCTAATAGAGGAGAGGTGGCCGTACGGGTAATAAGGGCCTGTAAAGAGCTCGGCATAAAGACCGTCGCGGTATATTCCCAAGCGGATGCGGATTGCCTTCATACGAGAATAGCGGATGAAGCAGTCTGCATAGGTTCCGCCCAGAGCGCCGCGAGTTACCTGAACATACCTGCCATAATAAGCGCGGCGGAGATAACGGATGTCGAGGCCATACATCCCGGATATGGCTTTCTGGCGGAGAACGCGCATTTCTCCGAAGTGTGCGCATCGTGCAATATAAAATTTATCGGGCCTGACCCTGAAAGCATACGCCAGATGGGCGATAAAATATGGGCTCGCAGGGCGATGAAAAAAGCGGGGCTTCCTATAATTCCCGGAAGCGAATCGCTGATAAAGACCAAGGAAGAGGCGCTCGACGCGGCAAAACGGTTGAGGTATCCGGTAATCGTAAAAGCCGCCGGCGGCGGAGGCGGCAGAGGCATGCGGGTTGCCCATAACGACATAAGGCTGGTCAGTTCATTTTTCACCGCTCAAAGTGAGGCGGAGGCCGCTTTCGGAAGCCAGGATGTCTATATCGAAAAATATATCGAGCGCCCGAGACATATCGAATTCCAGATATTGGCGGATAAACACGGACACGTGGTCCACCTTGGAGAAAGGGACTGTACCATACAGCGCAGGCATCAGAAGCTGATCGAAGAGGCCCCATCCTCATCGCTTGATTCAAGGATGCGCAAGAAGATGGGAGAGCTGGCGGTGAATGGGGCAAAGGCCGTAAACTATACGAATGCCGGCACGATAGAATTCCTGCTAGATGAAAACGATAATTTCTACTTCATGGAGATGAATACGCGCATACAGGTCGAACATCCCGTAACGGAGATGGTAACGGGGATAGACCTGATAAAGGAACAGATAAGGCTCACCGCGGGTGAGAGGCTCGGTTTTGAACAGGATGACGTCAAGATCAACGGTTATTCTATAGAATGCAGAGTAAATTGCGAAGACCCTTACAATGACTTCGCGCCTTCGCCCGGAGTAATCGATACCTATAATGTGCCCGGAGGCCGCGGGGTGAGGATAGATACGCATCTATACCCCGGCTACAGAGTCCCTCCGTATTACGACTCCTTATTGGCAAAACTCATAACCCATGGAAAAAACAGGACAGAAGCCATAAAGATAATGCAGCGCGCGCTTGATGAATATGTAATAGAGCCCATTAAAACTACCATACCGCTCTACAAAAGCGTCTTCGCCAATCCCGTGTATCTTCAAGCGGGGATGAGGACCGATTTCATGGATACGCTTCTTGAAAATACGGCGGTAAAATAAAAAGGGGGTAAATATAATGAAATTTTTTAATGGCATAACAGTATTCTTTTACACCGCTTTTTTTGTTATCATAGGGCTATTCCTTGTGGGTGCCTCGGTCGAGTTTATATCCAAAGACGACCTCCTGAGAATGATAGAGTACGTATCTTACGCGCCGAACCTGCGGCTTATAACCGGCGTAAGCGGCGTGCTGATAATCCTCATAAGCATATCGCTTCTTAAGCTGGCCATAGGCAGAGTGCAGAAACATAAGAATATCGCCTTCGACAACCCCGACGGCCAGGTAAGCATATCTCTATTCGCGATAGAGGATTTCATAAAACGCACAGGGGATCAGGTCGAAGACCTGAAGGAGTTGAGATCCGACGTAGTAGCGAATAAAAAAGGCGTGGAGGTCTCTATCAAAGTTGTATTGTGGTCCGATATCAACATACCGGAAGCCATAGAGAGGCTGCAGGGGCTTGTAAAGAGTAAGATCCAGGGGATGCTCGGCATAGACGACCCCATAACGATAAGGGTCCATGTCACAAAGATAGCACAGAGAGAGCCTTCAAAGAAAAAGAAGCACGGTGAAAAAAAAGAGTTTGCGGAGACGGACGAGACGGGGGCGATCCCCTATAGGGGCATAGAATATAAAGTAGATTAAGAGAGGAGGGTTTAAGTTTTATGAAGCGAGTGGGCTTACTTACAGGCGGCGGAGATTGTCCTGGGCTTAATCCGGTTATCAGAGCGGTAGTCCGCAGGGCAAGTCATGATAATATAACCGTTATAGGCATTAAAAACGGATGGAAGGGCCTCGTGGAAAACGACACGCTGGTGCTCGAACTTAAGACCGTCTCAGGCATCCTTCCCAAGGGCGGGACCATACTGGGCACATCGAGGACCAACCCGTTTAAAAAGGACGGGGACCTGAAAAAATTGCTCGAAAATTACAAAAAACTCAAGATCGATGCATTAATAGCCGTCGGCGGTGAAGACACGCTCGGAGTCGCAAACCGACTATTTAAAGAAAATGGCGTCAAAACTATAGGCGTACCCAAGACCATCGATAACGACCTGTCTGAAACGGATTATACCTTCGGATTTGATACGGCTATAAACATAGCTACGGAGGCCATAGACAGGCTTCATACCACGGCGGAGAGCCATCACCGGATCATGATCGTAGAGACCATGGGCAGGCATGCGGGCTGGATAGCGGCGGAGTCAGGCATAGCCGCCGGCGCCGATGCGATACTGATACCCGAAAGGCCCATAAATATGGATGAGCTCTGCGATATCTTAAAAAGCAGGCATTCCAAGGGAAAGGGATTTAGTATAGTCGTCGTGGCCGAAGGCGCGAATTTCAAAGACGCAAAATTGATAACCCAGAAGGAGAAACTCGATGCGTTCGGCCACGTTCGGCTCGGAGGCATCGGCCACGCGCTAGCTGATGAGATAGAGAAGAGGACGGGTTTTGAGACAAGAGTAACGGTCCTGGGCCACCTTCAGCGCGGTGGGACGCCGAGCGCTTTTGACAGGGTCCTGGGGACTCGCTTCGGAGTCAAGGCTATAGAACTTCTGCTCGACGGAAAGTTCGGGCATATGGTCAACCTTAAAGGTAATAATATAGGCTCCGTATCCATAGAGAAGGCGACTAAGAAGCTCAAGACCCTCGACATGGAGCTTTACGACGTAGCAAAGGTCTTCTTCGGCTGAAAAGAGGGGTTCAAGTGGAAGATAAGATAAAAAGTATCATTCGCGACAGCGCGTCCGCTACGGAAAAATTGGCGGAGAACGCCGGTGAGATCGCCGAAGCCGTAGAGATGATGGCGCAGGCCATAGAGGGCGGAAGAAAGATATTATTGTTCGGAAACGGCGGAAGCGCCGCCGACAGCCAGCATATAGCCGCGGAACTTATCGGCAGATTTAAGATAACCAGGCCGGCTTTATGCGCCATAGCCCTTACCACTAACACATCATCCATAACCGCCATATCCAATGATTTCGGATACGATGAGGTCTTCGCGCGCCAGATAGAAGGCCTCGGCAAAGAGGGTGATGTGGCCATAGGCATATCTACAAGCGGCAAATCAAAGAATGTAATAGAGGCGGTGGTGAAGGCTAAAGCGAAGGCTCTTAAGGTTATAACATTGACGGGAAGAGACCCGGGCCCGCTCGGAGAGCTGGCCGATATATCCATAGCGGTGCCCGCAGGCGACACTCCGCGCATTCAGGAGCTTCATATCCTTACCGGACATATCATATGCGAACTTCTTGATGAGAGGCTTTTCGGCTGACATGTCAAATAATAAGATAGTGGGTATCGCCGCTATAAAAAAGATCTCGCAATCACATAAGTCGAACGGGAAGAAGGTGGTATTTACCAACGGATGTTTCGACCTTCTGCACGTAGGGCATATAAGATACCTGGAAAGTTCCAAAGCCCAGGGGGATATATTAATCGTCGGGCTTAACAGTGACGGTTCCGTTAAGAAGATAAAGGGCGACAAGAGGCCGGTTGTATGCGAAGAGGAGAGAGCGGAACTTCTCGCCTCACTCGTTCCTGTCGACCATGTCGTCATATTCGATGAGCTCACGCCCCGGTCTCTGATAGATGCCATACGGCCGGATGTCCTTGTAAAAGGGAGCGACTGGAAAAAAGGCACCATCGTAGGCGCTGACCTGGTGGAATCGTACGGGGGAAGGGTCTTCAGGGCCCCATTCACCGACGGGCGCTCTACCGCATCGCTTATAGATATGATAGTAAAACGGTTCTCATGAAAAAGAGCGCATACAGGATAATAGACGCCAATAACAACAGGTCACGCGAAGCCCTCCGGGTATGCGAGGACATAGCTAGATTCGCGATAAATAGCCGCACGCTTGCCGGTTCGATAAAGTCGGCAAGGCATCAGATAGGCGCCATATTGCGCGGCCTTCGCCTGGATAAAGGAGAGTTGCTGTCCTCCAGAGACGCCTCCTCGGATATAGGAAGAAACGGTGAGTATGATATCTCCGGCAAAAAGGACCTCACATCCATCTTTGCCGCGAATATAAGAAGGTCGGAAGAGAGCCTGCGCGTCCTCGAGGAATTTGTATCTATGTTGGACCGGAAGGCCTCTTTAAAGTTCAAAAAGATCAGGTTTAATCTTTATGACCTGGAGAAGGCCGGGCTTGAAAAACTTTAGCCTATACGTGATAGTGGATACTTCTCTTATGGGCCAAAGGCGCCCCGGCGACATCGCCTACGCCGCCATACGCGGCGGCGCGGATGTTATACAACTGCGGGATAAGGTAAGCGGCCGTCAGGAGCTTCTTTATATAGCGAAAGAGCTGCGCGCGATAACAAGAAAGGAAGGCGCGCTCTTCATAGTCAACGATTTGGTTGATGTCGCCTTGGCGGTAGACGCGGACGGGGTCCATCTCGGAATAGAGGATATGTCCGTATCGGAGGCGAGAAGAGCGGTCAAAGAAAAGATCATAGGGTATTCGACTCATAATTTAAAAGAGGCTATCGACGCGGAGACGGGAGGGGCGGATTACATAGGAGTCGGCCCCATATTCAGGTCTTCCACAAAACCTGGCCTTGAGCCTATCGGTCCGGATATGCTGATGTCGGTGACTCGTAACATAAGTATTCCTTTTGTCGCTATAGGCGGAATCAATAATATTAATATCAATTCGGTCCTGAAATCCGGCGCAAAGAGGGTTGCTATTGCAAGCGCGGTGATGTCGGGAGATGATGTAATGCAACAGACTATGGCCATAAAGGAGATCCTCGATAATTATGACACAGTTAGAATCGGCCAAGAAAGATAAAATCTCGGAAGAGATGGTTATGGTTGCCAAGAAAGAGGGACTCGACCCGTCATATATTTTGGAAGGGGTTAAGAGCGGCCATATAGTTATCCCCTGCAATTCTTTACGGCACACAGAAAGGATCTGCGGTATAGGAAAAGGGCTCAAGACAAAGGTCAACGCGAATGTAGGTACATCTCAAGACCTTCCGGATCAGGAAGAGGCTATAAATAAGATGAGGGTGGCCATAGAGGCAGGCGCGGATGCCGTCATGGACCTTAGTACGGGAGAGGGCATAGCGACTATAAGAAAAAATATGCTTAAAGATTGCCCTGTGCCATTTGGAACCGTTCCGATATACGAGGCGGCATGTAAAGCCATAGACCGCGAAGGAGCGATACGCGGCCTTACCGCGGATGACATCTTCGACGCCATATCGGCTCAGGCGCGGGACGGCGTAGATTTCATGACCATACATTCCGGCATCACGTTTGCCAGCATAGAGAGACTTAAGCAACAGAACAGATTGATTAATATCGTAAGCAGGGGCGGGGCATTTCTCGCGGAGTGGATACTGCTGAACGATACGGAGAACCCCCTCTTTGAGCGCTTTGATGAAGTGCTCGATATCGCAAGAAAGTATGATATCACCATAAGTCTGGGGGATGGCATGAGGCCGGGGACTATAGCGGACGCGACCGACAGGCCGCAGATCCAGGAGCTGATATTGCTGGGCGAACTCGCGAAGAAGGCGAAGGATGCCGGCGTACAGGTCATGATAGAGGGGCCCGGGCACATACCGATAGACCAGATAGAAGCGAATGTGCTTCTTGAGAAGAGGCTCTGCGACGGCGCGCCCTTTTATGTCCTCGGGCCGCTTGTAACGGATGTCGCGCCGGGGTATGACCATATAACGGCCGCTATCGGAGGGGCTATCGCGGCAATGGCGGGCGCGGATTTCCTATGTTACGTGACGCCTTCGGAGCATCTTTCCATACCATCCATAGAGGATGTAAAGGATGGTGTTATCGCATCCCGGATAGCGGCGCATGCGGCGGACATAGCAAAAGGCGTCAAGGGCGCCCTGGATTGGGATATCGCTATATCCGGCGCAAGAAAGGCCCTCGATTGGAATAAGCAGATAGAGCTCTCCATAGACAAGGAGAAGGCCTCCCTCTATAGGAAAAGGCATAATCCGAAGTCAGAGGACGTATGCACGATGTGTTCGGACTATTGTTCAATAAAAAATCTGAATAAACTGGACCTCATCCGAAATTCATAATAACGGAGATAGAATGTCTTTACTGGTAGTGGGCTCGGTAGCGCTGGATACCATAAAAACCCCGTTTGGCAGTGTGAATAATGCGTTGGGCGGTTCCGCCGTCTATTTCTCTCTCGCATCGAGCATCTTCACAAAGACGAGGGTGGTGGGCGTCGTGGGCAGTGACTTTCCCAAAAGGCACCTGACTCGTCTCGCCTCCAAGGGGATAGATATAGAAGGGCTTAAGGTAGTGGATGGAAAGACCTTCAGATGGTCCGGCAAGTATGAATTTTCCCTGAACGAAGCGCATACGCTCTCTACCGAACTCAATGTCTTCAAGGATTTCAGGCCCGATATCCCGAAAGGGTACAGAGACAGCCGATACGTGTTTCTCGCGAATATAGACCCGGACCTGCAGCTCGATGTGTTAAAACAGGTTAGATCCCCCCGCCTCGTAGCATGCGATACGATGAACTACTGGATAGCATCCAAAAAACCGAGTCTCAAAAAGTTACTGAAGAAAGTAGATGTCTTCATATTAAACGACGCCGAATCCAGGCAGTTGAGCGGAGAGCCGAATCTCTTTAAGGCGGCAAGATCTATATGCTCCATGGGGCCCAAAACGGTCATAATAAAAAAGGGAGAGCACGGAAGCCTGATGCGTTACGGAAAATCCATATTCATAAGCCCCGCATATCCTCTCGAGGCCATATATGACCCGACGGGCGCCGGCGATAGTTTTGCCGGAGGTTTTATGGGTTATCTGAGCCAAAGCGGAAGGTGCGATAAGCAGACATTACGAAAAGCGGTTATATGCGGGACCATGGTGGCTTCTTTCGGCGTTGAAAAATTCGGAACGGAGAGATTTGACGGTTTAAGCTCAAAAGAGATCCGGGGGAGGATGAGGGCTTTTGACTCATGCGTAAAATTCTAAAGCGAGCGTCGTATAGTGGCAATACCCGAGCTTCCCAAGCTCGTGACGGCGGTTCGATTCCGCTCGCTCGCTCCGTCAGGTTTCGCTCTTCGCATATTATTGATGGTATGGGTTTCGCCGGATTCGCCGTTCTTTTATTGTTTTTGGCGGGTTGCGCGGCCCCTACGGCTTATATACCGGCCACGGCAACTTATGATGCCCCGGAGAATAGAGGCGTCTATCATACGATTGAGCGCGGACAGACATTATGGGGCATATCCAAATTATACGGCGCGGATCTCGATGAGCTACTTGCCCTTAACAGGATAACGGATGTATCGAGAATAAGCGCCGGACAGAAGATATTTATACCCGGCTTGAAAAGTTCCAAAAAAATGCCTGCATACACAGAAGCTCGCGGAGACGATGGGGCATTCACCTGGCCGGTAAACGGAAAAGTACTATTGACCTTCGGCTCTCGTCATTATGATATGGTAAACAAGGGCGTAGATATCATTGTAGAGCCCGGCGAGGATGTGCGATCTTCAAGGGCCGGAACGGTCTCGTTTATAGATGAAGATTTCGAGGGATACGGCGAGACGATAATCGTAGACCATGGCGACGGCTTTTCAACCGTATACGCGTACAACTCAAAGATACTCGCAAAGGTCGGGGATAACATAGCAAAACGCCAGGTCATAGCGAAGGCCGGCTCCTCCGGAAGGGCGGATGCGCCGCTCCTCCACTTTGAGATAAGAAAGAGGCATAAGCCGGAAAATCCGTTTTATTATCTGCCTTAAATATGAAAACAGAAGACGTTAATAACAGCATGTGCGGCCGTAAGGATATCATGGCCGTAATAAATCGCCGGATCTTGAGCCTTACGGAAGGCTACAGGCAGAATATCGCGTTGATAGGCAAGGAGGGCTGCGGCAAATCAACCATACTCCGCAAGATATTGGAAACCAATAAAGAAGCCAATCCGGTAGTGATCTATGTAGAGCTCAAGGATGAAGACATACGTTCTTTTGCCAGAAGATTTATCGGGGCTATATTATATTACTCGGTAAAAGCAGCCGGTAATGAACCGGTAGAGAATATGGATATCCTTCTAGAGATGGCGGAAGGGCCTCTCCGCGAGACGGTTCCTTTCTTAAAGACGGTCCTTCCCAAGATAAAGGCGTGGGAGGGGGAGAGGATATTCGAAAACCTTCTGACCGCCCTGGCAAAGCTTGAATCCGACTTGAAAGGTAAGTGCATAATAATGCTGGATGAATTCCATAAGATATCGAAATTCGGCTTAAGGGAACCTTTTAGGAGGTTCGGTGAATCTATAATGGTCATGCGCAATATTATGTTCATAATGACAAGCTCGGCCTGCATATATTCGAAGAAGGTCCTTAAAAACGAATTCTCCATGCTCTTCGGAAATTTCGAGATCATAGACATAGGCCCTCTATCATATCTTGAGGCGGTAGGCCTGATTAGGGAACGCCTGGGAGATAAAGCCCTTAACGATAAATACAAAAAATTCTTATTCTATTTTACGGACGGAAATCCGTTCTATCTCTCAGCGATACTGGAAAAGCTCTCCGAACGCATGGATGTGAAGGGTATCGCCGTAGATGACCCGTACACGATGCTGGCCGATGTATTGAATATCACGATATTTGAGACAAAGGGCCTCCTTAATCAGTATTTCGCGAAACATATGGAATCATTTCTTCTGGACCCATCGGGAAAGGACTACGCCCTTTCTCTCCTTGCCATGACAAACGGAAGGGCGATGAGGGAGGACGCGCATAGAGTATCACTGATGCCGAAACACAAAATAAAGGAGAAGCTACGGCTTCTTATCAACGAAGACCTGATATCCAAAATAGGGTCTATGTACAGATTCGACGATAAGCTCATGAGGTTCTGGCTCAAATCTTCATATTACAGAAAGCGGACGGCGTTTTCGTCGAACCCGCCGTTCATGTCCCTTTCATTTAAAGATGAGATACAAAAGGAACTTGAGTCGTTCATCGCGGAATGCGATAAACCGTCCGCGGAGAAGATAGTGGGGCTTCTGAATTATTTCGACAATGAAGTAGTCTCCATAAAAGACAAGGCCAGAAAGATGTTAAAATTCGACGCCGCGGAGCTCAGGCAGGTAGGTAAAGACACGCATCTCATCTTTGCGAGCTCAAGCAAAAGCACCTGGACGATATTTCTTAAAGAGGGGGATATCTCCGAGGATGATATACTTAACTTCAATAAATTGTCTTCCCGTGACGGGATACAAGTCAACAGAAAGATCGTCATTCACCTTGGAGAGATAGACATAAACGCCCTTTTGATGGCCAAGGAATTCAAGATGTGGATATGGGACATAAAGACCGTAAATACGTTGATGGATTTATACGGAAAGGTTCAACTGGTCTTCTGAATATGAAGATAGGAGTGGTAAGCGACCTGCATATACCGAATTATTCGAAAGGCCTTCCGGAGGCGCTCGTAAAGGCCTTTAGCGGCGTTGACAGGATCATACTGGTGGGTGACGTAACGACACCCGATGGCGTAACGCTTCTTGAGGGGATAGCGCCGGTTACGGCAGTATGCGGCAATATGGACGAGCCTATTTTAAAGAGAAGGTTTCCCGAAAAGGATATAGTAAATCTGGGAGGGTTCGCCATAGGGCTATATCATGGAAGCGGCTCACCGGAACATCTGCTAGAGAGGGTGGCAAAGAGATTTGAATCTGACAAGGTGGATGTTATCGTATTCGGCCATTCTCACACGCCGCTTAAAGTACATAAGGATGGGGTGCTATTTTTAAATCCGGGAAGCCCGACGGATAAAATCTTCTCCCCGTATAATTCGTGCGCGATCATAGAGATAAATGATAAACTGGACGCTAAAATCGTAAGGCTTGAATAAAATGGAGACAAAACTCAAAAAGACAGGAAACATATCCATACCCGCTATAACCGTAGAGGGCCGGACGATACCGGAGGTCTGGGAGAAGGCGGTTATAAAGACATGGAATGAAGGCGCGGAGATGCCGACTGAATACGATAAGCCCGGCGACCCTCCGAGCAGAGACTGTACCATGATGATGGTCGTGCGGGCGCCCATGGATGAGCCAAGAATACACAGGGCATTCCCGGGCGGCCTTGAGGACCTCGAGATATATAAACAGGAGGTCATAAACGGGATCCATGACCACTGGATAAACCCCTCGGAAGGCAAGTGGACTTATACTTATCACGAACGCCTCTTCTCATACAAAATAGAGGATAGGGTTGTAGACCAGATCGCGTATACGATAGACAAGCTCTCCAAGCACCCCCACTCAAGGCGTGCCCAGGCGATTACCTGGAACGCGGGCTGTGATCCGTCAAGCTATGACCCTCCGTGCCTTCAGCGGCTGTGGTGCAGGATATCTAAGGATTCATCCGGAAAACTATATCTCAACATGAATAGCCATTGGCGTTCACGGGACGCGTACAAAGCGTCTTTCATGAACATCTTTGCCCTGACTGAACTTCAGAAGGTGATGGCGGAAACAATCTCCGCCAATATATCGAAACCGGTATCATGCGGAAGATATGTGGATATAAGCGACAGTTTCCATATATACGGCTCATATCATAACGATTTCAAGGGCTTTCTTGAGACCGTAAAGGCCAGAAATTTCGGAGAGAGAACATGGAATACTTCATTCGCCGAGCCCATCTTCGAGGAAGCGAGAAAAAAACTGGAGAATGAACGTGGATAGGCTATGGGCTCCGTGGAGAATTGGGTATCTCAGAAAATTAAAAGATAAGCGCTGTATATTCTGCGCTCTTCCCAAGCAAAAGAACGATAAAAAAAACAGCATACTCGAAAGAAGAAGGAGCTGCTTTTCTATACTTAACATATATCCTTACAACAACGGCCATGTTATGGTAGCGCCGTATAAGCACATATCGGATATAGACGCCTTGAACGAAAAAGACCTTTTAGAGCTCTTGAGTCTTATGAAAGATACGAAAAAAAAGATAAAGAAAGCTCTTAAGCCGGACGGCTTTAATATAGGGTTGAATATAGGCAAGGCCGGAGGGGCCGGGTTTGACGGCCACATACATATACATATCGTACCGAGATGGTTCGGGGATACTAACTTTATGACAAGCGTCTCCGAAACAAAGGTGATATCGCAATCTCTCGAGAGCCTGTATAATAAACTCAAGAGATGCTGATTGAGGAGGCAGTCCGAATGCTGCTAAGAAAAGAGATGGAAAAACGGGAAGAGGAGACGCTTGCGGCCTATGCCGTAAAGAGCTCCTCGAGCCGCGGCAGGGCGCACAACGAACCCGAGCACGATTATAGGACCATATTCCAGCGCGACCGCGACCGCATAATCCATTCTACCGCTTTCAGGCGGCTTGAGTATAAAACACAGGTCTTTGTCATCCATGAAGGGGACCATTACAGGACACGGCTGACTCATACGCTTGAGGTATGTCAGATAGCGCGCTCGATAGCAAGGGCGCTAAAATTAAATGAGGACCTTGCGGAGACGCTCGCCCTTGCGCATGATATAGGCCACCCGCCGTTCGGCCATGCCGGAGAGGAGGCGCTCATGGATATCATGAAAGATTTCGGGGGATTCAACCATAATATACAGGGGTTGAGAATAGTCGATATGCTGGAGGAGAGATACCCGGACTTTAAGGGATTGAACCTCACCTGGGAGGTTAGGGAGGGGATAAATAAGCACTCTACACCGTTTGACGGGGGCCAGAGAAGCCCTGAACTATCTCCGGATGAGCCCCCAACGCTTGAGAGTCAGGTAGTAGATGTCGCGGATGAGATAGCGTATGATAACCATGACCTTGACGACGGCCTCGCGTCCGGGCTTATAGGGGAGGCCGATCTGGACGGCCTTGAGATATGGTCCGATATCAAGAAAAATGTCCTTAAAAGAAATACGGGTATCGATAAGAAGCTCATACGCCGCCTCATCATCCGCATGCTTATCGATAAGGCGGTGACAGACGTCATACATAATTCCGAAAAAAATATCAAGGATAACCGCATATCTTCGCTTAGCGGCGTTAGGGGATGCGCGGCGAGGTTGATCGGCTTCAGCCGGGAAGCGGCCTCCGAGAAGGAACCGTTAAAGAAGTTTCTCTCGGATAATCTTTATAAACATTACCGCGTAGCGCGCATGTCCACAAAAGCCAGAAGGTTTGTTAGGGATATCTTCGATGCCTATCTAGAGGATCCCGCGCAACTGCCCCCCGACACAAAAAAAAGGTTAGGCGAAGAGGAGAAACACAGAGTGATATGCGACTATATAGCCGGCATGACGGATAGATACGCCCTTGACGAATATAAAAAACTGTTTCAACCATACGAGAGAGTTTAAAGATGAGATTTATAAAAGAAGATTACCGGACGCAATTCTTTAATAAATTCATATCCAACGAACAGCTTAAAGGCCTCGTAAGCGGATTTTCGGCTATTCTCGGTGACCCCACGTGGTGGGCCCTTAAGAAGCCTACGGTTCCAAAGGACGGAAGGCCTGTAAAGCAGGGGAAAAAGTGTTCCTCGCCGTCTTCTAAGCCGCTCATCGAAAACACAAAGTGTCTCAAATGTATACTTCTAGCGGTCAAGAGGGCGCGCGCAAAGCGCGACACGGTAATGTACAAATGCGGCTATGGCCATGACGGAGTCGTGATGCCTCTAATTCAGGGAGATAAGATACTCGGGTATATATCTCTCTGTAATATTCAAAACAAGGCATTGTCAACGCTGATGCCGCCGCTTAAGTCATCTATCGGCGCCGTTATGGATGACGTGAAAAAGGAGCTTGAGCTATCCAAATTATACGATACGATAAGGCCCAGGGCCATAGCCCTCTCCACCATTCACACCGTGCACAGGGTGCTAAGCTCCACGCTCAACCTGGATGAGCTGCTGCCAAAGGTCGCCCGCCTATGTCTTCAGGTATTGAGAGCCAAGCGCTGCCATATAATGCTATTTGATGATACAAAAAAATATCTGGCATCAAAAGCATTTATAGATATCGATGATGATAAGGCAGGGCTTAAAGCTAAGGTCAAAATAGGAAGAGGGGTAGAAGGAAGGGCCGCCGAAAAAGGGGAGGCGTCTCTTAAGCCGTCATACATATGCGTTCCTCTTATAGACGAAGACGTTATGGGTGTCATAAGCGCGTCTCAAAAGATTAACAAAGAACCGTTTTCAGCCTTTGACCTGGAGATACTTACTACGCTTGCGGAGCAGACCGTAACGGCCATAAAGAACGCTCAACTATATGAAGAGCAGGAGCGTATCATCATAGGAAGCGTAAAGTCCCTTTCCATGATGCTCGATGCCAAGATCCCGAATACATACGTCCATTGCCCGGCGTTCCCGAATATTACCATCGCCCTCGGTAAAGAGATGGGGATGGCCCGCAAGGCATTGAATAGCCTATATTGCGCCGCGCTCCTTCACGATGCCGGCAAATTGGGCATGCCGGAGGAGGTCTTAAGAAAGAAAACAAGGCTTTCCGACAAAGAATATACGCTTATACGAAAACATCCCATCGAAACGGCGAAGATCTTAAAACCTATGGACGCCCTCACTCCGGCTATACCCATAATACTTCATCATCACGAGAGATACGACGGCAAAGGGTATCCGAGCGGGCTAAAAGGCGATGAGATACCTATAGGCGCACGGATAATGGCCGTTGTCACGGCATTCGACGCCATGGTATGTAAAAGGCCTTACAGGCACTGTGCGACCGTAAGCGAGGCTACATCCGAGATAAAAATGAACTCTGGGGCCCAGTTCGACCCGAATGTCGTGAAGGCATTCCTGAGGATTGAAGAGAGAGGCGAGATAAAGAAGCTTCTTAAGGAGGGCGAGCGGAGATGAACCTGAATAAAATATTAAACAGCTCCTTAAAACTGAAGATAATGAAGTTTTTCAATGAAAACAGGTCAAGCGTAGATACCCCGCGCGGCATTTCAACATGGATAGATGCCGACATGTCTAAGGTGGCCGCGGCACTTAATCAACTCGCGGACGATGGTGTCGTCATTTACCACGGCCATGGCTCGACAAAGGCATATAGTTACATCCACGATGTCAAAAAGGTAAAAAAAATGGCGGAATACCTGGAATCAAAATGCGGCCTCGATTGATTCTTGTAACAGCGTCCGTTATCGTGATAACGCTTGTTATGGCGCTCTGCGTAAATGATTTCATATTGAATGCCGCCGTAGGCGGAATATTCGCGCATCATACTCATTACGTGGCGATATTTAAAGGGGTAAAAAAATGGCCTCCGGGTAGGATATCCGCCGAAACGGCAGAGATAAGAAAAGCCGGCGGCGAAGGCATATGCACCTGGGGAAGGACCGATATCCGGTTCGACATCCGCCCCATCTTCCGGGGTGCTTTAGGTTTAAATGTATCGGCGCATAACATCTCGTTCGATGGAGAGAGGTTATTTATATTCGGCGCGCTTGATAAGACCTTGCGCATCGATGACAAAAATAAAATATTCTTTAACACGCTGACTTTTGATATAATAGCCGGAAGGGACGGGATCGTGTTAAAAAATATAGACGCTCAAGGCGACCGTTACAGAATGAACGGAGATATAGCGTATATTCCGCAAAAACGAAAAGGAGAAGGGTATTCCATAGGCTCCGATATGCGGGTGTGGATAAATAACGAGGGATTATCCGCGTTGCCCGGCATGGGCGATAAGGACGGTACGGGGTGGACGGCCTTGGCGTTAAAGGCCCAAGGCCCAAGTGACAACTTAAAGGTGACGGTTTCAACGGGACAGCTTAAGCTGAACGCTGTTTTAACCTACTAACGGAGAGCACGATGTCCGATTTTGGAAGCGATCTTTTTCCTGAAGTAAAACCAGGCAGAAAAAAAAGGGTTGTAGAGAGCGATTCATTTCCGTTCAATCGCCGTATCGTGTTTGCGCTTACTTATGAAAAGGCCGCCTTGATAGCGATGGGCGCCATTATGCTTCTTGTCATCGTATATGTTTTGGGGATAAACAGTAGCAGGCACATGACGGCCGGACCAAAAGAGCTTACGAGAATGGAAGCCGCCGCTGTCGAAGATACCTCGAAGATCGAGTCCGTGCCGCAACGCGAGCCGGATAAGGCCCCGGAGCCAAGCGTGACGGAGGCGCTCGGTAGAGTAACAACTGCGTATGCCGTACAACTGGCGTCGCATACCTCCAATATCACGGCAGATAAAGAGACGGAGGCGCTGAAGGCGGGCGGATATAATGCATTCAGCATAAAGAGCGGAAAGTATTTTGTGGTACTGGTGGGAGGTTATCCGGATAAGCGCTCGGCGGAAAAGGGTGCTGAGTCTTTCCGGGCAAGGTTTAAAGACTGCTTTGTGAAGTCTTACAATAAAGGAGAGGGGGAATAGATCATGTCGATACATCCTAGTTTGAGCGCTTCGGGCAAGGGAAAACGCCATAGGAGCGTTCTCAAGAGGCGTGAAAGAATAAGCATCCTTAAAGAGAAGGAGAAGTGGTCGGAGGAACAATCGTTATTCGGCCTTCCGAAAGTAAAATCGATGAAGATTAAGATTAAGAAAGAGAAAGAGAAGGTAGAGGAGGGCGCCGAAGTCAAGGCTTCGACGCCGGCGCCGGCGGGCGGGCCCGAAACAAAGAAGGTTACCGGCAAAAAATAAGATGCTGAAAAAAATTCATCTGGATTTGGGCAGAAACAGCTACAACATTTATATAGATACCGGCATCATAAAAAAGGCCGGTAGGTATATAAAAAATTTATGCTCAAACGACAGCGTGGCCGTAATAACAAATAGAAAGATTTATTCCGTATGCGGCTCAGGCCTTACCCGGTCGCTCGCCGCGTCAGGCCTGAAATATAAGGTCTTTACCGTGCCGGATGCCGAAACGAGCAAATCGCTAAAAGAGGTTGAAAGGCTAAACACGGCGATAACGCGTTCGTTCACGGCAAGGCATCCGGTTGTAGTGGCACTGGGAGGAGGAGTTGTCGGAGACTTGGCCGGTTTCGTCGCGAGTATCTGCAAAAGAGGCCTTCCGCTCATACAGATACCCACGACCCTTCTCGCGCAGCTGGACTCAAGCATAGGAGGCAAGGTCGGGATAGACACCTCTTCAGGTAAAAACCTTATGGGGGCATTCTATCAGCCGAAGGCCGTCCTTATAGACCCTGATGTGATCAGGTCGCTTCCGCCGCGGCAGATAAGGTGCGGCCTGGCCGAGGCGATAAAATGCGCCGTTATCACGGATAATGGGCTCTTCGCGTATATCGGCAGATACCATAAAAAACTCCTTAACGCCTCCCCGGCATCGTTGGGATACGTCGTCAAAAAATGCGCGGCGATAAAGGCATCTATCGTGGAACGGGATGAATTCGATAAGCTGGGTATAAGGGCGAAGCTCAATTTCGGACATACGATAGGGCATGCCATAGAGTCCGCCGCTTCTTATAAGAGATACCTTCACGGCGAGGCCATTTCCATAGGCATGTTATCTGCGGCGGATATCGCCGTTGAAATGGGGCTGTTTAAAGGCGGCGAAAGAGACCGCCTTGAGAAACTTATAAGGGATGTTGGGCTACCGGTAAAAATCAAAGGAATTAGGTTGGATTCCATACTATGCTCGGTATCTTATGATAAAAAATTTTCGGACGGCAGGAGCCGTTTCATCCTGCCCGTCTCGATCGGCAGAGTCAGGCTTGTAGATAATGTGGCCGCGGCATTGATAAAGAAGGTCGTCGCGTACAGAATGGCATGATCGGAGGTCTATATGAAGATAAGGATTTTTAAAGAAGGTGATGTGAATGTTATTAAGGAACTGGTTACCGCGACCATGGAACATGAGATCGGCCTGAATCAAGAGGTCTACCCGGTCGATGACTTCGAGGACATGGCGCGCACGTACGGAGAAGATAACGGCGTATTCTTTGTGGCCGAGGAGAATGGCCGGATAGTGGGCGGCATAGGGCTTACAAAAGAGTCTGACGATGTGGGCCTAGTCAGAAGATTTTTTGTGGATGCGGCCTCAAGGCGGAAAGGGATAGGGTCTCTCTTGATGGAGAACATAACCGATTTCTCCAAAAACGGCGGTTATAAGCGCATAGAGTTTAGGGCTACCGGAAGAAT
>Ga0210019_1001140_pt1 | contig 29580 bp, 24 predicted proteins | sample CryGeyCG2114_020_2_FD_183969 | JGI IMG/M metagenome (GOLD analysis project Ga0210019, IMG submission 183969) | Groundwater microbial communities from aquifer - Crystal Geyser CG11_big_fil_rev_8/21/14_0.20 (SPAdes) (version 2) | ecosystem: Environmental > Aquatic > Deep subsurface > Groundwater ...
TGACCATATGCTTTTCTTGCCGCTCTGAAATCTAACCTTGTCACTGTCATTTCCCCCTATTTTTGGGTTAGGTTTTTAGATGACGCAACGATACTTACTATGGTTAGATTTTACATGGCTCAATGCGCTAGGTTGAATCTTTTCTGATCTTCTGATATCCTGATATTCTGGTGACCTAACATGGCCCCATCGTCTAGGGGTTAGGACATTAGCTTTTCAAGCTAACGGCCGGGGTTCGAATCCCCGTGGGGCTATTAACTTTTCCAAGCGAACCGTCGATTTTTCCAGATCGGCGGTTTTTCCATTATTGAGGGGAGGTCGGCGGCCTGTTTTTGAACGGCGGCACAAACAGGCCGCCGACCCGTCTGCCGTGTTTAATTTTTCCGCGCTATTTCCCACATAATTTATCATTACTTCAACATTATCTTTTGAATAATTGATCTGCTTAATGTGCCTTTTAATGATCAGTTCCTTCTCGTTTTTACCTGGTAATTTATAGGCGTTAGTGATAATTTGGATAATTTCTTTAACTCTCTCGGGGGTATAGGGGGAAGCGACCCCTTGCGGTTCGAATCCCTGTTGGCTCCCTTGCTGTTGGTAATTAAGCGTGAAGATCAAACTCTCAAGATATTGTTTGTTTGCTGATATTTTGGCAAGCTCATTTATGACGTGGGAATCAAGACGGTCCGCGCTTACTACCCTAGTGGAGCAAAAAGAGAGATCTCTCTTGGTAACACTGGAGCAGCGGTAGTAAAAATAGCGGGTGCGTTGGTTGTCTTTTACCTTATTGGAAAAAGAGGCGCTCATTATTGAACCGCACTCCTGGCAGTGGACCATCCCCGGAAAAATAGAATAATTAAATACCTTGCTCTTTTTTGGCCGCTCCTTATGAAGCGGCTGAACAGCGTTAAAAAGCTCATGAGAGATAATTGGTTCGTGAATCCCTTGGTAAACAGAGCCTTTATATTCTATTTTTCCGGTATAGACGATACGCTTAAGAATTTTTCTGATCTCTTCTTGTGAGATTGGCAGGCCTTGGCGATTGTACAAGCCCTTAAGTTTTAGGTTTTTGTAGACTTCTGAAGTTGAGGCGGTAGAGAGGTAATCGTCAAATATATTCCTGATAATCTTAGCCTCTGAAGGTTCAATAATGAGCTTTTTGTTCTCTCTTTTATAGCCAAATGGGGTATGGCCGCTGTTCCAAAGTCCTTTTTTTGCCCGCTCAAGCATCTTGTCCCTAGTGCGCTCGCTGATAAGCTCCCGCTCAAACTGGGCAAAGGTGAGCATGATGTTCCGCAGTAAGCGGCCGGAAGGGGTGGAGGTATCAAAGCGTTCGGTTATCGAGATAAAATTAGCATTGTGCTTTTCAAAGACTTCGATCAACTGATAAAAGTCCTTTGGCGATCTGGTGAGACGATCAATTTTGTAGGAGATAACTAAATCAATTTTCCCTTGTTGGATGGCATGAAGCATCTCCATTAAAGCGGGGCGGTTGATATTGGCTCCGGTATAACCCTGATCAGAATAAACCTTGTGAATCTCCATGTTTTCCTGACTGGCGATGAATGATCTGATCTTATTCTCCTGGGCTTCGCAGGAATTAAACTCTTTGTCGGCCTGGGTATCGGTGGAAACGCGGGTGTAGATGGCGATTTTCATATTTTTTCCCCTCCTTATACTGCATATATGCTACTACTTATATGCCGCCATTGTCAAGCTGTCCATACGGCATTTGTGCTATAATATATTTATTGTGAATTTAGGCAAAAACATTGAGAAATACCGCAAAAAAGCCGGGCTTTCACGAGAGAAATTGGCCTTTAAATGCGACGGTAAATTTACGGCTAATCACCTCTTGCGCGTCGAGAAGGGAATAGTCAAAAATCCGGGGGTTGAGATGGTAAAGGAAATTACTAGAATACTAAATATAAAAGTTGAAAGTTTATTTAATGAGTGATTTGCTTTTGAATGAATTTAATGAATGCAAACAATGTGGGGAATGTTGTAGTACACCTTGTGACTTAATCCCTTCAGATTTGCCACCTCTTTTATCAAAATTTAAAATGGGGTTATCAGAATTTTTCAAACAATATTTAATTGCCTTGCTTATTGCCTCACCCTCTTTTTCTGATCAAATACTAATGATGGTTCCTGTTAGAGTTGATGCAAAAGGAAATCGAACAAATAAATGTTTGGCCGATTTAGAATACTTAAATACTTCTGGCAAATGTATATTTTTAAAAAACAATACTTGTTTAATTCATGACGTAAAACCATTTGGTGGTAAATACTTGATTTGTCAAAAAATGACTGAAAGCGTATCGATTCAATTACACAAGAACCACTGTTTTGCCCATTGGAAAAATAATCAACAAATATTTCGAGACATATTTCCAGAGCATAAAAAAACCTTGTCAGCATTGCAAGAAATCTTTGGCAAAATGAATCAAAAAAACAAAGAATACGCAAATCTTCGTATTAAACGGGATCAACTTATTTCAGAGGAATTGTTTCTTTTGTTTAATAAAAGTAAAGCCATTAATGGTTACAACGTATTAATACAATAATCCCTAAGCCACTTTCATTGAAGACTATTGCTAGATGCGGAAAATAGCGCGGAAAAATTAAACACGGCAGACGGGTCGGCGGCCGCCGACCTCCCCTCAATAATGAAAAAACCGTTGACTTTGAAAAATCGACGGTTCGCTTGGAAAAGTTAATAGCCCAACCTCTTGCGGATCGAACCATTACCTTTATTCTACCTAATACTATTCATGGTTGCAAGAAATTAAACCTGGGACGTTCGGGTTAGATTATGCCATCTAGCCGGGGAATCTCGCAAAATCCCTGTATAGTTATATATTGTACACACGTTGCACAGCACAAATAGCCTTGCCCAGCTTGGTATTTGTTTTATTATAGTCATGTTTTTAATTAAGGAATAGATAAACATTCAATTCAACAACAACTTTACAATAACTTTTTTATGGGTTGGTTTGGATCCTGTTTTTCATTTAATCCGTCTCAAGCCAAAGATTTGTTTCTTCTTATACGCAATCGCTTATTTTAATTTAAAATCAGTTTTGAAAAAAATGGTTCGCAATCGTATATTCCAACAGCTCCTTAGAACTTACAACCATTTGCCGACGGTAAACACCGCCAATAACAGCTTCACCACCCAGCTCCACACCCACCACAAGCCCTACGCTTCGCTTTATTAGCTTGTCTTTGTTTTTGGTTTTTTCGGGTTCGAAAAGAAAAAAAGAAAAAAAGATTTCTCTTTCCCTGATCCCAAAACAAAAAAACAAAAAGCCTTCGGCTGCGTTGAAAAGTTGCTGGTTAGCAAAAAGCTGGTTGTGGCTTGATGAGAAAAAAAGAAAAAAGGGGGGCGGTGTCTTTAAATGTCGCCTTTCCTTTCTTCTTGGAATTTATTGATTATTATTTTTGTTGAAAGATCCAGCATGTATTCATGCGCCATTCTGTCTGAAAATTTTATTGAAGTATCTTGGTGTATTGGGACGGATAATCCCTTGGTCTTTTTATAAGTAGCAGTCGCCCAGCCAATTACTTGCTTGCCATCCAAAAAGGTTTGTATTCCCACAGGATATGAATTGTTTTTATTTGCTCTTATTAGATACCGGTAAGGTTTTTGGGATAACTGTGCGGCTAGACCTTCCAGCCAAACCTCATTTTTGTCTTCATAAGAGATCTGCCAACTGTAACCATCCATGATCGCCAGATAATCAGTATAAAAAATCAGATTATAAGCACCCAGGCGATTACGGACAAAGACTGTTCTCGCTGGAAAACGCTTTTCCCAGCTTTTGTCCCTTGAGAAACTGGTTTTACCCTCTCTTCGATTTTTATATTCAGGTGGCGCGGCCAAAGTAAGGTTGAACCTATTATGCCACAAAGCATTATACTGCCCTGTAAATTCCATTATGGTCTCCCCAGTTTCTGTATCATAGTTTTTTAACGCGCCCTTTAACTGGGCAGAGTATGAGGTTAGTTTTTGCTGATTCTTATGAAGATTGCCCAAAATGACTAAAACTCGCTTATCAACGCTCAATTCTTCGCGCTGACTCTGCGCTGTCTCTACTATAAAGGGAATAATTATGCCGCAGGTTCCGCCAAAATGCTCATATTTAACCAATAAGTAATGATAACCAGGCCGAATTTTTGTTTTCTGTTTGAAGACAACCTTAATGGTTGTTTTTTCTTGTTTTATTTTAGTTTTATCCATTGCGTCCAATCCATTAAAACTTACGCCTTTGATATTTAATTCTTTTCCGGATGGTCTCTCGAGTGAAAACTCACAACCAGTGACTTCCTCTCCATAAAACAGCGGATCAAGCATCATTAAATTGCCATCAAGCTCCATTACTTCATCGTAGAGATTTTTCAAAACCTGGTGATCAAAGTGATTGTAATAATATTCTTCTCCCGCGGCTTTTGCGGGCCAAGCAACCAGCAAGAAAATGCTTATTACAGTTATTATTAATAGTGGTCTCATTTTTCTTCTATTTTCTTAAATGACACCGGTTTCATTGGCTCAATGGTTATGGCAGGCGGGATAGTATCAACAGTAAACGACCAAAGCGCCTGGGAGACACCGACATCGCTTTCAACCTTAATTGCTATGTTATATTCACCGTCTGCTAGCGGTGCTGGCGGGATAAACTTTACTTTCAGTACCTCTCCATAATCATCGGTACTGGTAAGTAACTCCGGAGTTATGGGTGCTCCGTTAAGCGTACACGCTAAGATTTTAAACCCAGCCCCTTCGGCTGCGTATTTGCTCTTATGAAACTCAACCGAGATTTCAGGCTTTGGATTATTGGTATAAGTCCCTGAAATTGGCACAAATTTGGAGGGGACGCAGGGGATCGTATTGACAATGATTTTAACGTGCTGATTGGAAGTATTCCCTGTCCAGGTTTCTGCTCTAAAGGCAATCACATTTTGCCCTTCCGCGAGTTTCAAACCTTTCAAGGTGAAGTTCCCCCACTTATCAACCTCGCCGACATCTTTCCAGGCAGCAAAATTCTCGGAATATTGGAATTGTTTGAGCTTTTTAGGGAAAAAGGTGTTAATTACTCCCTTGATTGCAGTTGGTGCCTCTTTTACAGTAACAGCAGAAACAATTTCCTGCTTGCCATTTATCTCCACAGGGAAGGCGAGTGGGCCGCCGTCTTTACTAATAGCTTCAATGGTTACGGTATGATATTGATCTGTTTCTTTGCCCGAGCTGTCCTTATTAGATAATAAGGCGAACTTTTGGTCATAGGCATTGAAAGAGGCAGTGCTTGTCGAAACCGACGCGGCGCTAATCCCACTGGTTGCCTCCAGAGTTTGCAAATGACCTCCGAACATAGGGATATCATCAAGGCATTTTTCAATAATAGAAGGTTCTCCGCCCTCTCTATTCTTGACGACGGTTGGAATTAATATATGGGCTTTTAATACTGAATTGGTGCCTTTTTCAAACAGAAAATCATTAGGGAGAAAAACCAAGGAGTAAAAGGTTAATTCTACTTTGGGTAACAAGAAAAACATATCCACTGGCGGTGGCGCAGGGCTAAACACACATGACAAGACATAGGCTGCCAAACAGGCATCGTATGTTCCATCAATTATATTCATTACATTTTCAAATGTATTATTCTTAAAAAAGATGTCATAACGTTGAGTATCATATTTCTGAAATAAGCTAACTCCTTCGCCTCTGGAACTATCCACACTCACCACGACGCTCCCATCCTTAATCGCATAAATTCCTGGAAAAAGCATTGAGGCGAGTAAAGACCAATACTTTTGCGATTTATTGGAGATTGCTTGATATTCTGGTGACCAGGGAATAAGCTGTTGGGCAATATAAGGCGTGGTTAAATAATATCTGTTTATGTAGTCTTTATGCGGCGTGAAGGCTCCTCTGGCAGAAACCAAGCGGAAACTAATTGGATCAGAACCAGCTTTTATATCAGCGCTTCTAAGGTTTTTAATAAAAGAACTATTAGGATCCATTTGATTTAATCCTTCCCCTGCAAAATAGCAATATCTGATAAGCTCAAGGACTGAAGACCAAAGCCAAGGGGTAATTGTAAGATCATAATCCATTTTTAGTGTCCATTGTTTTGCGTCAATTAATTTAAGTATTCTCCAGGATTCTCCCGCAATAACCCAATTCATAGAGTCACGATAAACGTCATCAATGGTGGGGATCTTGAACAACCCACTTATCTTTACTAACTTATCACTGATTTTTTTATCCATATCACCAAACAGACTATTTTTTATATTTGCGCTAAATTCCTTTAAGAAAGCATCTGCGTTATTAGTAAATCCAGTTTTCGCTAAGTTTTCAAAACTATAGTATTTCTTTAAATATGCAACCAAATCTGACCCTGTGTGAGGAGTATCTAAAGTAATTATTCTTAGAACATCATTTTTGTAATAATCGGAAGTAATGTATGATCGCACAGTCAAACCTCCCATGCTATGACAAATAAAAACCACCTTCCGGGGAACCTCCGCTTCGGTGGGGTCTCTGTGCGTTGAATTGTCAGGGTTTTTCCATTTGAACCAGGCTCTAAAATAATCTTTACTCTGACTAATCCAAGAATGGTTGTTATAAATTTTTGACCAATCTTCTTCGTTCTTCCAAAATGCCTCATTAGTTAAAGAAGGCATTTCTCCAGCCCATGAGGGATTTTTGTGTGAGATATCCCCCAATTCTTTCCCTTGCTCAATAATAGACCCTGTGTCGTCGGAAAAATCATAGGCAAAATCATAAACATAACCATTTAATCCTAGGTTATCTTCTAAGAATTTCTTTAAGCCATCAGCTCCGTCGAAAGCCTCTTTATTGGAAATAATACCGTGGACCAAAATGACAAGATAATTCGGGGATGATCTTACATCATCAACTTGCGCAAATGAGCCACCTATAAAAATCAGGCTCAACACAAACACGAACAATATAAATATTAATTTACGAAACATTTATCTCCTTAAACAAATATTATTTGCCAAATATGCCAGTCCATGCCACTAAAGAAAGCGTAACAATTAGTCCACCAATAAAAACAAGAGCAGGTGGATAGCTATTAACAAGCTCATCATAAGCATCAATGTGTTTTACGGTTACTGGGATTTCCAAATCAATTTTATTGCCATTAATATCTTCTCCTGTGAACAGAAACAGATATTCTCCTTCTTGGGAGGGTGTCTTGATGCTGAATATATGCACCCAATTTTTTGGCCAAGGCCATCTGACATCTTCGACTCTTCCCTCAAGAAATTCAAATTGTGGCGGAAGAGAAAGTTCCAAACTATTTACAGGCACTTTATTGTTTTCACAAGTAACATAAACATCATATTTTAATTCTTTATCCATTACGCTCACTACCTTAACTCCCCATTGATCAATTACGATATCATACGAGATATCTTCATATGTGCCTTTTGTGGCATATGATGGAGCAACCACCATCGTCACAAAATAAAAAATCAGCGTAACAAATCCTATTCTCTTCATTTTGACTCTCCAATTGATCCCGGTTTATTCCTGTATATAATTGCTTTGTCTTCTATTTCTATTTTATTAGATTTATAGCATTTAATGCTTTATCACCCCAAATACACTAAGCCAAAAAAGAGACATCCCGACTATAAGCGCAGAAGCGAGAAACAGAGTGTTTGCCTCTTTTTCGAAAAACTCTGCACGCTCCTTATCTTCAATTTTTATGGGGATTTTGAAATCACAAGTATCATTATTGATGTTTCCTTTAAACAAAAAATAAAATTCTCCTGTGCTGCCGGGAGTATCAAGAACCAAAATAAAACGACCTTCCTTGTTTGTTAATAAGGCCTTCTGGGAATATGAGTGTTTTAATTCAAAACCCGCTGGAACTTCGACATTGAGATTTGTTATTTGTTTGTCAGCTCTCGAAGCTAAAATTTCAAAATAATAAGTTTTATTTTTTTCTAATTCCGTCAATGCATTATTGTCTCCTGGTTTATGGATAAAAATATTGTAATCTGCTTCATTGTCTTGCCCTTTCCAGCCCCAGGCAGGGCCAACAATTCCAGAAACAAAAAAGATGAAAATAATTAATAATGATTGAGCCTTAATAAACTTAAAAACTTTTCTCATTAATTTAGCTCCTTTTTGCTCAAGTTGTCCGAATAGCTATTTTTTGTGTTAATTATCTTTACCACGTCATAAACCGTGCAAGTAATAAGCCCTGCGCCAATGTAAAAGCCAGGGTTTTCGTTGTATTTAAGACCTCTGGCTTCACCGTTGCTGTAAGCGGCAGAGGCAAGTATTGTAAAAATCATGGACTTGATTGGCTGCCAGGGCCAGGAAGGTTCAATGGACATTTCATCAGCATAAATATAACCAAGCCCTATAAGGGATCCAACTGATTGCAACGCGCCTCCCAGGAGGGGGCTGCGGCTATAGCCCTTTGGTGTGGGATTAACTACGCCACCGGCAACTTCTTCTGGTGATAGAACCCCCATTTCATAAGGCAAAGAAATACCAGCAATCACCTTTTCGTAAGAGTACAAGCCCCTCTTTTCTGGCGCCTTAATTACTAATTCTTTGGCTAACAACTTATTGTCAACAGAAAGCACCTTAAAGCCTTCTGGTAATTTATACTCAAGATTATTTTGAAAAGGGAAAAAAGCTCTCAAAGTTGTTGTTTGTCCGGCTGCAACAGATGATGGACACGGCAGCAAATTAGGGGTGGCCAGCATAACACTAACAATAGCAATTGTTCCAACAATCAAATAGCCGATAGCTTGAGGGGTAAGCACAGTGAAGGCAGACGCCTTTGTACTAAAAGAAAAGCTAATAACCGCAATTATTAAAATAAGGGTTATCAATCTTATGTTACTTGATTTTAAAAACTTCATCCTTTATCCCCTCATTGACCTTAATATTTTTGTAAACCATCTCAATATCCATCTTCCCCATTGGGGTGTTGACACTCGAGACATTTTTGATTGGCACCCAGACATCAGAGATCTTTTCATACTCAATTGTCGACTGGCTCAAGGGCTTGCCGTCACCGCCATACATTAATATCTTAGTCGCCAGCCAGCGTTCGGCTTCAATATAAAACTCCATCTTGCTCATAAACTTGTTATTCTCTTTGGGAATTCCTACGACTATATAATGGCTCCCGGACTTTTTGACGCTTAAATTAAAATATTCCAATGCTTTTTCAAGGGTCATGTCCGCTTTTTGGCCAGCCATCGGGCCTTTGAGCTTTGATAAATCCTGAACCATGGTTTGGCCGGTTTCCGGATTAATAATCGCCATCTTGTCACCGTTGCGGATAGTTGTTTGCCTGGTTGGAGAGAGCATCTCTATCTTTGACTTATCGCTCCCCTTGGTCCACATCTTGCCGGTTTGCACCATTTTCTGTGGGCCTTTACTGGCCTGCCCGGGCATGGTCATGTTCGAGACCATAGTCGTCTCAGTCTCGGCATACATATCTTTGATCTGTTTTTGGTTGGCCTGGGCTTTGGCCATCAGGTCTTCAAGGGTTAAATCAGCAGCAAAGCTATTAGCAGTCAGAAAAAAGAATGAAACAAGGGTCAAAGCGAGAATTTTTTTAAACATACTTATTCCTCCTGACGGAATCGGGTATTTGATTTTATCATAAAAAAAGGCTAACTTCTCCTTCAACAAGCTCAGGAGAAATTAGCCTTGCCAATACCTTAGTCTCCCCCGGATCTGGGAGCAAGAGTCTCCGCCTTAAGCGGAGGGTGCGTGTACCAACCTTGCGGCTACTTCTATTCAATTAACCAACAACTCTATTCTATCACGGGAAAGCCTTGAATAGCAAGAGCCATAAGCCGCTTGACTTGCCAGAGCCGCTATGCCACAATTTTCCCATAAGAAAAAGGGAGGTATTTTTCATGTCAAAACCAATAATTATGGTGGTTGATGACGAAAAGGATTTTGCCGACGACTTAACAGATTTAATCAAACGCACCGGGAAATACGAAGTACTTACCTCTTATTCAGCCAAAGAAGCACTGGAACAATTGCGCAAAAACAAAGTGCTTTGGGGAATGGGGGGCAACAAAATCCATTTGATCATCCTTGATATCAAGATGCCGGACATGGATGGCCTGCAGTTCCTGGAAAAAGTCAGAAAAGATTACGATGAAAGCATAGGGGTTTGTATGCTGACAGCCTGGGAAGATGAAGAAAAGTGGGATAAGGCTACTTCTGGTTTTGTAGTCGCTTACTTAACCAAGCCGCTTGATGAAGATAAGCTTATTAAAACCCTGGATGATTACTTCGCGGGAAAAGAAGGCAAAATGGTCCTGGATACCTTTGAAGAACATATTAACAAAAGGGACGAACTTGAGAAAAAGAAAGAGTAAAAGTTGTTCCCTGACCCTCGTGGCTCTTTACCTCAATGTCTCCGCCATGCTCACGAACAATGCGATAAGTAATAGCCAGACCCAGTCCGGCTCCTTCGTGCCTGGTTGAAAAGAATGCGTCAAATATTTTCTCTTTAATTGTATCTGGTATCCCTTTGCCTGTATCTGATACCTGGGCGAATATTCGTCCTTTTTCTGTGTAAGTTTTAACCGTTATATTGCCCCCATCCGGCATGGCCTCAACCGCATTTTGGAGAAGATTGATAAAAACCTCGTGCAACTCGTCCGGATCCCCCTTCATTGACGGCAGAGGCGCAAGCTCCTTTTGCAGAGAGGTTTTACCAAGAGGAAAGAACTCAAGGACAGACTCAATAACCTCGTTTAGATTCATATCAACCCTTTTTCTCTCTTTGTGCTTGGCCAAACCGAGCATTCGTCTGACAATGCCCGTGATACGATCGACATGCTTGACATATTTATCACGAAAGTCCTTTAGATATTCGATGCTGCGGGGCTCAACAGGGAGCTTGTTCAGCCCCATGCGGATAACGCCAAGAGGGTTTCTAATCTCATGGGTTACCCCAGCGGTTAAAGTGCCAAGCGCGGCCAGGCGCTCTGAACGGGCCAGTTGTTTTTGGGCTGACGCAAGATCCATGGTAATCTTTTCATATGAACGAGTATGATCAAGAGCGACCGCGGCCTGACTGGCCAAGACTTCGAGCAATTTAATGTCTTCGTTTGTGTATGGATCTTCTGAAAGCTTACTGCCGAGAACAAAAATCGCAATCAAGCGGTCTTCAAGAAGGCAAGGGACAAGCAGTTCCTTATTATGATCCTGCGGATTAAGCATTGGTTCACGAGTGGAGATTAATTTTTCAACTAGTTGGCTCTCTATTTTGATCTCTTCTCCTCCGAATACAGGGAGAAAGCTGTTTTTGTCATAAACAAGATATCTTTGTGGCGCACCGTCAAGCTGGTTAAAGTTTTCCGGCAAAAAAATCCTGGGATTTGATATCTCAACCACGTCATTAAAGGTTTTGTAGAGGATCCCCAAGATCGCGGCCAGAGAGAGCTTTTCGCCGACTTTGCGGCTGGCTTCGGCAAGCTCTTTGTAATAGTCATATTTCCCCCGCAGAAAGACCTTGTCGGCTGTTGTTTGGAAGAAGAGCCGCAGCGACATATAGGAGCGGCCGACAAATATGCCGTATAAAAGGAGCGCGCCAAGCAGATAAAAGCTCAAACCCGGCGCAACATAAGCATTAAACAGCCAGACAAGGCTAAAATAGATTGAGCCAAACAGAATAATTGTTAAAACCTCGGCCACCGTGCGGCTGATAACAACTGAAATATCCATGAGACGGTGTTTAGTGATGGCATAAGCGATAAAAGCAACGAGTATAATTGAAAAAGAAGGACCAATATCAGTCAAACTGGTGTTGCCCAGCGAGGGCAAAATCAAATTTGTGATAATAGGAGGAATACTACCAAGAAAAAAACCTAAAAATATATAACCAATTTGTTTGCGGGCAACTCCTTTACTTTTAAAAAAACGAAAAATAAGTTTTATAAAGGCCCAACCCATAAAAACAAGAAAATATAAGCTGAACAAATTATAGTAAGAAGTGGTAACCAGATTGTAGCCCCACGTCTTTACTTCAACCCCACTGACAATTAGATTAGAAAAAATCATAACCAGCAGCAAGAAGACAGGAACAAGCGCAGTGACAACAAACAGATTAGACACCTTTTTTTCCTCAAAAGGAAACACATAAACAAAAATAACCAGAAAAGCAGGGATTAAGCTGGTGCTGGCATAAGCCATTTTACTGAACCAAAGAGCCAAATTAGGGCTTGAAACCTGCCAATAAAAAAAAATACTCACTATCCAAACAGCAATACTGCAGGCAATTACAGCAAAACAACGATTAACCTTGCCCCCAGGGTTTTTGAAATAAATCAAAAGCCCCAAGCCCAAATTGGTCACAAAAGAAATCAAAGGAAAAAAATATTTTAAACTGACCACAAAACAAATTGTAACAAAGCTAAAATAGAAAGTAAATGAGCCAAAAATCCTTAAACGAGTTAACTAGGCCTTGCCTTTACAACAAAATCTTGCCCCGCATAATGGGGTTCGATTGATTCGACCACAAAACCCGCAGCTTCTAATTCCTCAACAATTTCTTGCTTTGTAAGCAAATCGTATGTACCCTCTGTAGCACCCTGCAAAATAATTTGATTAACCTTACCCACAATTTGCAAATCTGGATTCATCCTTATAAACTCTCTGGACACTTCTCCAAGGGCAGCAAAAAAGCCTTTTTTTTCGGCAGTCCTTAGATATTTAAATTTTTGCCGCATATGCACAGTTAAGACTTTCAAGGGGTTAAATCCTTTTTTGAGAACAGCCAAAACCAAGGTGCCATTCGGTTTCATAACACGGCGGATTTCAGAATATAGCTTTTCTCTGTTAACTATATAATTCACAAAATGGCTTGCCACAAGCTTGTCAACCGAAGAATCCGCAAATGGCAAAGCATCTTGTGGCTGCATATCCAGGTTCATTTGCTTAATCTCAGCAACAGGAGATTTTTGTTTGTGCAGAGCTATCCCTTCGGGAGAATTATCAACGGAAATAACCTTTGCCCCCTTCTCTGCAATCGCGACTGAAACATTCCCTGTTCCGGAACCAAGATCAACAATAACGTCTGAAGTAGACGGATTTAAACACTTAATCAACTGGCCAATCAATCTCTGATATGGAATAAAATTAAGCAAGACTCTGTCATAAGCCTGAAAATAATGGCCCCAATCAACTTTTTCAACTTTTTGTTTTACCAGTTTTTTTAATAAAGGCAAACGGCGCAACGGAATAGTCAAAACCAAACCAAATTTAATCCAGGCTTCTCTCAAAGGATGGATAATGGCCAGAGATCTTGGCAATTTTGCCACAGGCAAAACAGCGTTACCCTCTGCGATCCTAACAACTTGATTAAAAAACCTGTCTATTTTTACAACACCGACACGATCTACTTTTTTGGCAGGGTCTGCGATAACACCCGCAAGGATTCCAGTTTCAGAATCAAGAGGATTGTTGAGCAATTTTGAGGCTATATATCCTTGAATCGCCGCTTCCTGTGCTGTCGGAGGCCGACGCACCGCTGACCCATCCCTGTTGGGCTGCGGAAAAGCCTTAACGTCTTTTCTGGCTATCATCTTATAAGCAGCCGGGCTCCAGGTCCTAAAGCAAAGCCAGACCCTGCCTAAGGGGCTCACCTTAAGCATGCGTTTATTAACTTTTATTGCCGCGAAATTAAGAGCTGTTCCTAAACCCGCCCCATGATAAGAATCCAGCTCATAATTACCCCAAACAAATATTGTTGGATACCGTCCATATATATTCAACGGCTGGGTGGCAACATAACCAACAAACCGATGCGTTTCTTCATCTCTGGCAACCAAGATGGCTTTAGCTTTTTTTAAATATTGCTCAACCGAGCTGTCCTTGTTAACCCCGCTGGCTATCCCACTTACAATACGACAGTCACTGGCTAATACTTCTAATTCTTCTGTTTTACCCAAAGACACAAAATAATCCCAAACCGATGCCCCCTCTTTTGCTCCATTTGTGGTTATCACTTCAACCTTCACCCTTCGTCCATCCCTTAATTTTAATTTTAGTGTTTCACTATCAGGCAAAAGTTTTTCGTTTTTGCTTAAACAATTTATGTCGGACTCTTCGTATATTCGACCTGAGCTTGCTTCCACGACTACCACGGCTTCATTTTTTTTAATCAAAGGTACTCCTTGGGAAGGGGTATTAATCTGTTCTCTTGTTTTAATACGCGCTACTTCTTTGTCCCAGAGTACCCGAGCACTTCCTTCCGATTCCTTGAGTATTGTGAAAATTTTTTCCCCAAGTGGCTTGATAATTAAAGAGTGCAAAAGCTCTTCCACATCAAACAATGATCCAGCATTCGGCGTAATCGGCGGGCGATAACGCAAAGCCGGATTGGCCTGCGCTTGCGTAACGTCTTTCGTATCAACCTTTAATATGCGGTTAGAAGCGCTCCAGACTCCTCGCACACTACGGTGGCGGAGCTCTTCCTGCGAGATTTCCTGGCGTTCGTAAGCAGCGTGATCCGCCGGTGCTATATAGATAATTACTCCTGCTATTAATTGTCCCGGATTTCCATCTTCAAGTAAAAAGCTTTCATAATCTTTGGCAATTGATGTTTGGTCAATATAATTCTTGTTTGCAGCTAGCGCTTGCTTTAAATCAACTATCAATATTTTACGGCCTGTCTGAATATAATGATCAATTACTTTCTCATATAAAAATTTGGGGGAAGCCCATTCTAAGTAAGGAGAATACCCGTCTTTTTTTCGTCCAGCCAGACGCAATTGGCGAGTTGCCTGGTCATAAAGATATAAAGTTGGCACATTCCAAAGCTGGGAAGCGCCCAGACAAGCCTCCCCGATTTTAAAAACCTCATAAAGAGTTGCAACTTCATTTAAAGATTGGGGAAGCCCATCAGAAACCTCTCTAATGGAAACTGTCATATCTACGACCCGATAAATACCCGCTTTGCCGGGATGTTTTTCGATGCGGTATTCAGCTATCAAAACATCAAGCAGCTCTTGAATAGAGACATCCTTGCAAGGCCACCAATCAGCAAACTGTTCAAAGGAAAACTCATTATTTCGCCACCGAGTGTTAGTCCTGATAACGTCAAATGCAGATTCACATCGGTCAATGAAAGTGCCCACATCAGACAAGGTTGCGTCCATTTTTAAAGCAGTAAATATAGGATGTTGTTGTGCTTTTGTTGAGGCTGGCAAAGACAAAAAATGACCAGCTTGCGCCAACGCTGGTTGCCCACAAAAAGGCTTCCCATCATTGATAGTGGTTAATTCATCCTTGATTAAATAATAAACACCAGCAGGTAAATATTTTGTTGGAGCCTTTTCTGGAAACTGAACTTTGGCCAATGGCAAACGCCTGGTTGCCCATCTTTGCCGGCCATATTCACATAAATTGCTTATAAAGTTGGAACCCTGGCTCATCTTTATTGATTGCCTTTAGCCAACTGACGAAGCTGTAAATAATAGTTGACCACTTGAAATGGCGCGATTGCGCTGGCTGCGGCCATTTTAGCCTTTGCCTCACCGGTTTTTTCGTTTCTTACTGCCTGAACAGATTCCGCCAAATATTCTCTGCCTCCCCTGCCAACTCCTCGAGCCGCTTCAACCCCGGCTCTTAAATAAGCTCGCGCCACACATTTACAAACTACTATTGTGTTATTCATATTTTTTTCCTCCATTCATATTTTCGACCCTCTCTCTTATCTATTTAATTATCAGCGTATAAATACAAAAATTTCAATGTTTTTTGGGTTTTGTTTTTTTTGTTTCATGTAGCGAACATAAAAAAGGCCCACTTCCTAAATAAAGGAAGCGGGCCTTGAATTAGAACTCCTGACAGGAACAGGAGTAGCTATATTCCAAATGGTTTTGGATGCTATGCAAACAATCCTGACAAACGTAGGCCTTTCTTAACCGCCGATCTGACCTTAATAGAAAAGCCTGATTACGGATAAAGGCCTGGAAGCTGATATGATCAACTCCCTCGTTACACGGAACTAACGGTATACCACAAACACTACATCTTCTCATTTTATTTTCCTCCTATTTTGTAATTAAACTCCTAAGCTCGCCAATCAAAATTTTGGAAGCTTTCAGCCTATTAAGTTTCTGGATATATTCCAGAAAAATCTTACAGCGGCTGCGCTGATGTGGAGCGCACTGCAAGCCGGGAAGAACCCGACCACAACGCCCACAGGGAGACAACAAAGACCCTTGCATACTAAATCACCTCCTTATGTATAACGAGACACTGACTAGCTAAATCAGGGGGCAAGCCAATGGGAGATCGCGGGATGAACCGTGGAGGAAGGCCACCAGACCGGAGGCAGACTGAACCAAACGCCGGTTGCGGCCCAAAAGAGCGGAGACCACATCAGAGCGGGGACCACCAGGGACTGCCGTGCCCCAAGCAACCTGACCACCCGAGGAAAGGAGCTGAGCCACCTGAGGACGGACCGAGGCAGGAAAACCGGCGCTAGAGACCCAAGGGGAGAAGACAACCCCCCGGGAGGCAGCCCCCTGCTGGAGCAGGGCAGAGAGGGCAAACGAATCAGCCCCCAAAGCGCCGCCGGAAGCAACGCGAAAGCCGCGGCCAAGGAGAGCCGAAACAACGCGGAAGACAAGCGGGGAAAAAGAGGAAGGAAGGGAGCGGGAACCAAACAGACAGGAGGGATCACAGCATTTTTTTTGCCGCTGTCACCCGAAGCGCATCTGCGAACAGAGATGTGAGCAGATGTGATGAGGGCGCGGAGCCATAAAAAATCAAATCAAAAATCTAATACGATTTTTTATGGCGAGCAGAGGGCGAACCGCATTACAAAAATAGAAATGATAAGTGCGGGACGACCCTTGACAGCGGGGAGCCCCGACGAAGGAGGGGCGATAGGGGAAATGCTAGAATGGAGAAGCTGGGAGCAAAAAGATTATATATTTTTTGAATACCTTTGATTGTTTTCTTAGCACTGGTGTTATAAAATGAATAAATCATGGTAAAAAGGGCAAAAAACATCAAGCCTTTACCCTCTAAGAACCTAAAAAATTCCAAATTGCTGTCAGGCCGTAAAAACTATCTTACCCTTGATCGCATTGCAATACTTCTAACAATAATTGGATTATTATACACAAATTGGCAAATCCAAATAGCAAAAAGCGCATACGAGTTAAATCTAGAACCCATTTTGACTGTTAATTTTGATGGAAAGAACAACAAACTGGAACTCATAAATGATGGCCCAATAACAATTAAAAATGTTCGTATTAAATTGCTTGAAAGAATATTTGATCCAATTTCTCAAGAAGTTTGTACCGCTTCTGGATCGGAAAGGGCTTGGAAAGATGTAAAAGAACTGAGATCAGGAAAGCACCAGTTATTTATTATTGACCAAAATGACCTTGAAACTTTTTATAGAAATAGATGTGCTGATGCAAATATGAGAAATAATCCAAAACTAATGGGCATACTTCTTATCTATACGACTTTTGAGCATTCTTTAAGCAAAAAAACTTTTGATAACAAAAAATATTTGTGGCTTAGTAAGAACACTAACGAAAGCCCCTTAAATATTTTAGATGTTGACAAGCATTTTCGTACGGGATTAAGCAATCTGCGGGATGCACTTAAAAATTTTGATAGCAAAGAATTGGGAATAAAAAAATAACCTCGTCATAATATACATAAAGCTGATTGATAGGCGGGATTGTCATGGAGCCTGTCCTGTCGCGCTAAAAGTCCGCTAAAGACCAGTCAGAGGCGGGCAGGTAGGAGAAAAAACGATATAGCGGAAATGCTGGGAGCAGCTTTCATCCGAAAAATAGACTTTTCTCATTTAAATCCTCCCCATAAGATGGTTAACGACTTTATTCTTATCGATCTCAATTAACAGTGTTTCCAGCATCCCATCCTTACTAACATGGCCCACAACAATTTCATCCGCCAACTCAAGCATAAATCTATTTCTCTTTTCGGCTGTTTCTTCTGTTACCCGTTTTACACTATCCTTGAACGGAGTAACAATCAGCAATCTGCCTGCATCAACTGCCGCTTTCAATTCCGGCTCATTTTTCTCTTTCATCCCACGCGCCAATACCATGATAATCGGCTGTTTCCCCGCAAGCAAATAATGAAACACATCCTTCTCTATCTTGGAATGAAATCCGCTTATTATACATCTGCCTTTTTCGCGTTGATCGATTGCCCAATCGTAACATCTCAAAACCACAGATGCAGGCACTTCTCGACTACAGAGAAAAGCAGTTTTTGCATGTTTTAAAAGTTCTTTGTTGCCAAGTAAGGCCACGATCATTCATCATCCTCATCATTTTCTAATTCCTTACTCATCCGGTATTTGACGTCATAGTTGAGGATATAATCTAGCTCATTTTGGGTGAACCCATAGTATTTGGCAAGGAGACCGTCGATCTGGTTGATGATAGGCCTTGATTTGCTTATGATAAACGATTGGGTTTCTGTTGTACCTTTGTTTCTCTGCTCTCTTATTAGAGGCCGACTATTTCTTTTTATGTCGTCCAAATACTCTTTCCCTAATATTAATAGTTTTTTATTTATATATATTGGTTCGGGAACGGAAAACCTGATAATATCTGAGGGATTTAAGTCTCTGAGATTTGAAGTTACGGAATACCAGTACCAAAACACATCCGAACTAAGAATTGCACATATTTCTATTGATAAATCATCTGACTCAACATGCAGTTTTGTTTCGCGTGATGAAGAACCCTTTTTGCCATTTAATTTATAATAGGGGGGGAAATTAGTAAACACCTTCCAATAAAGCCCACCGGTAGTTCTATAATATATGGGGCTACCGTGCTTAGTGATCTTAAGCTCTAAAGGTTTTTGCTTTAATATTACATTTAGAATATTAATTTCTAATGTTTTAGCAAATTTTGGAATCCAAAAGGATTTCCTGTCTTTCATTCCTTCTGTAAAAGAAATAAGTTGCATCAGGGTATCCCTATTTTCAGCCGTCCACTTTTGGTAATGAGTAGTGAACACTTGATTGCGAGGGCCCCTACAAGCACAATAAATAGTTAATGCCCTATTGACCGTATCAAATAGTTTCCCCGGTCTCCAAGAATAATTTGAATACCATATAGAATGTTGTTTTTCTAATAATTTCTGGATGGTTACCATACGCTGGGTAGAGACAATAGCTAAAGGCACAATCATTGAAGTGTTGGCGTTAATATTGAGCAACAAAAGGCATCTTTCAATACAATAAACATGAACCGCGTTGCATTCGTAGGTTTTATAACCATGTATTTCATATTGAATTTGAGATTTTTCTAAATATGGAGGATTCCCAATCACGACATCAAAACCGCCTTTGCCATGCATGATCTCATAAAACTCAGCAAACCAATGAAAGGGTTGATGCGTTGCCAACCAACGGTCGAATTTAACCCTTGAGTAATTCTCTTTATGCAAAAGGATATTGAGTTCGTCACGAAGCTTGTCCAAGCGCTCGTTTAAGTCATCCTTTGCTTTCTTAAAATCATCATCAGCCTGACCATTTAACTGTATCTCTTTATACCGCGCGAAGGCATGGGCTACTACGTCGCACTTTTCCTTTATTTTCCCTGCTTCGTCATTAAAATCGAATTTACCCGTAAATGCAGCCTGCAACTGCGCTTCCGTAGCATATCCAACCAACGTGTTTCCTGCGCGAATATTAAAATCCACATCCGGCAATGGCTCCAGCCCTAAGTTTGGTTTGCGATGATCAGCATCTACGGCAGCCACTAACTTTAAAAAGAGGCGTAATTTTGCGATCTCAACCGCCTCATTCATAATATCCACACCATATAGATTATTCAGAATAATTGACTTGTAAATAAAATATTGCTGATTTGGGTGGGTCTGAGCGCTAACCTGTGCCAGTACTTCCTCAAAATACTTATACTTGCCTTTTGCCGATTCCCCAACATATTCACGCATCCTCCTAATACAAGTTTCATAAAGTGGCTCAAGAATATTGAGTGCAGCAAAGAGAAAAGCACCCGAACCACAGGTTGGATCCAGGATAGTTACACTCGATAGAGCCTTATAAAAGTGGCGAATGAACTCGACATCATTGGTTGATTCTAATATGTCCTGTGCAAACTGGCGGATATTAAGGTTATAAGTTATAAAGTCATTGATCGCGTTGACTTCACCATTTTCAATTTTCGTCCTCACTTCCGCATAGTGCTTGCGTCTTTCTATCACTTCACGATAAATCTCAGTGGGAAGCGCAATTGACGAAGGAGCAGGCTTATTCCAATCTTTGCGGATTTCCCATAAATATTCCCCCTTACCATCAACAACCCTATTCTCCAAATCAGGGTTAAAACCTTTTTGTATTTTCTCTGGCAAGTCATCGAATAATTTTCCACCTTTTAGAATACCATATTTCACTGCATCATAGATATAATCATCGCCGCTTTCTTTTAGTAACTGCCAGAGCCAACCTGTGTCGGCAAATGCTTTGGGATATTGCCGTTTCACTTCGTCAAAAAGCCATGGAATAATGCAGTTTTTACTTGTGTAATCAGTAATATCCTCTTTGGTATAATATGCGCCCATATCAGCACGATCATTGATATACTTTTCAAATATATAACCGATAACATCCGGGTTGATCTCCCGCCCGCTCGCATTATCGCGCGTATCCAAATGCCATTCCCACTCATCAAAGAATTTAAACAGCTTTTCAAAGGCTTTATCCTCTATCTCAATCTTCGTAAAGATCTTCTCGATTTCGTGCTCATCAAATAGCCCACCGTTCAGATAAGGGATTTTACCAATCTCAACCTCCAATTTCTGATTATGGCTAGAAGCTCCTAAACCTTTGTGGAACAAGGCAAGCAAAAAGTCTCTATAAAAAGAATAGAATTGATTGTTCCCCTTTTTCCCTTTACATTCTTTAAGCTTATCCTGAAGGTAGTTAATGTTATTATCAAGAAACCCTTTTTTCTGAATGAAATAGCAAAACATCAAGCGGTTGAGCATGAGGGAGGCATACCATTCCATATACTCCTGACCATCGATCCCTTTGATAAACTTCAGGAAAGTTGTATGCTCTTTTTTAAAGCTTTCATAGAATTTCTTGGTAACCTTCTCATTATTTTGCTGGAAGTTGTCTGCAACCCGCTTTGTTACATCAACAATCGTCACCTTTTCTTCTTCATCCAAAGTAAAGAAAAGGCCGCTGGTGCGCTCATAAAGAAGTTCCGGGTCTTGGGCTATAGAATAGCGTGTTTCGCTGATTTTGGTCGGGCTGCCGGCCTTACGTACCGCCAATTGCCAGATCTGTTCTCTTTTTTGCTCATCGGTAAAAATGATAAGATGTTCCTGAAAAAGCCTGGTTAATTTTCCTTCAATCTTCTTTCTTGTGGCCGCATCAGGAAACTTCCCGTCATTCTCAGGCAGGCAAGTAAATATCCGGAATCCCCTCTTTTCCGCTACACAAGTAAGATTAAAAGTTGCATCGTCTACCATGACCGGCTGCCTGGTACGGTCATTATTCCAGCCCATGTCATTAAAAAGCGCTCTAAACTGAAACGCCTTTATATATTGAGAAAAGGCATTTTTTGTAATCGCCATCTTTTACTCCACGTTCCTAATACCCAGGGAACAGATAATCTGTGGCAGGCGCGTTGCTTCATCCTCGTTTTCGGTAATGCACAGCTTATCATCATCGCGAAGTGATACTACCAAGTTGGCGAGCCCGTCATCAGAAATGCCAGCTTTGAGTTGACGGCTTAAGGTGTCTCTGGCAAATTCTTTCAAGGGATACTTATAAATATCATCGACAGCTTTTTTCATCTCTTCGGTAACAAAAAGGCTTCCCTCGTTTTCTTTCAAGTGTCGGTCAAGTTTCATATATACACGAAACTTGACTCCGGTCCTTTTACCCAACGAACCTCCAGGGGCAACCTCCTCCTTGCTGATAATATCTACCGCAGACTTGACTATCTTATGATGGTCTGGAAGTTTGTATTGCGGTTTTGAATTTTTACTACACTCGGCAGCTCTAAGGATTGTTAGCTGTGATTGAGTAATCAACTTTCCCTGTGCATCAAGCCACGCCAAGACATCATTGTCTTCAGCTGTGCGGGTATAAACGATGACCCCTTCCTTGTCTTTCTCAAAAGTGTTTTCTTTCGTCGCATAGATAACACTAGGCATATCCGGGATAATTTTAGCCAATGAAGCATCATTGTCTAAGGCGTTTTTCCATATCTGATATGCATATGAGGCAAGATCAACCTCGGAATCATCTTCTTCATCAAAGATTCCCGATTTCTCATTATATAAGTCATGAAGATTAACCGGATCGCCGTCAAAGAACGTTTCATCCGCACCGACAACCTCGGCGTTTTGTTTAATTCGTTCTTTAAGCCGACCACGCAATTTAATGATTTTCTCCACACCATCTTCCGGGAGAAATGAGTAACAGAGAATTTTATCAGCCTTCTGGCCAATTCTGTCCACACGGCCTGCTCGCTGTATAAGTCTTATAATCGCCCAAGGCAGATCATAATTTAGAACAATATGCCCATCTTGCAGATTTTGCCCTTCGCTAAGGACATCAGTAGTAATTAATACACGCAGCTCCTTTTCAGTTCCCTTTATCCCTTGTTGTTCGTTACTAACCGGGCTAAATAGATGCGCATAAGCTGTTGGATGCTCACAATCACCAGTTACACATTCAATACTTGTTACCCCCCGCTTCTTTAATTCTTCAGCCAGATAATTTGCAGTATCAGCATATTGGGTAAAGACAAGCACTTTTTCCTTTTTGTAAGTTGTGTTTATAAGAGCATAAAGCGCGTTGAGCTGACGATCATCTTTGGGGCTCCATTCTCCTGCAATCGACAGAATTTTAATTATTTCACGCCCATCGTTAATGAGTGTTTTTAATAAATCTGGCACGAACATCTCACTTCTAATCCATTCATACCTATCTTTAAATTTACCGGCAAATAGCTCATAAACTTGTTTTGCCCGTTTAAGAAATTCCTCTTCGCTTCGAACAAATGAGATAGCGTCGTCCCCTCCATCACTGTCGACATCACTATCTTCAATAAAATCATCAAGATTACCAATTAAATTATCTCCTATTGGCAACGGTAACTTGTTCTCAGCGGCATAAACAAACACATAATTGCGGAGAACGTGACGCGAAAGTGAAAGTAGAAATGAAAACCCACTGCTCTCCAACCTTTTAAAAATATTAGTTCTGCAGAACCCCTTTAACCGCTTCCCTGCTCTTGATAGATTTTCAATAATAAGTGCTTCTTCTTTGGTGGGCGGGGTCAAAGGCTTTGGATTTATATAGTTTCCAAGCCCATAACGGGGGAGATCAAGCCCATTAACAATATCCACAATCGTGTTGGAATAAAGTCTCGCGTATTGGTCCTTCTTGTCATTTGGGTCAAAAGCATATTCAACTCTTTTGGGAATTCTATCTGGAAAATATGATCTTGTACCATCTGAAAATGTTAAGTATTTTCTTCCGTTAGACTCATCCATTTTTGCATAGTTGGCTTTAATAAAACTCCTCGTTCTTCTTACTAAGTAGAGCCGCATAAGCTCCCGCCAATCATCCGAAATGTGGCTTTTTTCAAACGCCTTGATGCTCCTGATAAAGGTTTCCGTGTGTTTGGCCATAAACTGCACTTGCCCACCGATGCTTTCGATATACCGCTCAGGACTGATCCCAAGGTCTTTGTCATCTGCAATAAATAATCTTAACTGATTGGATAGGTCCACATATGATTTGTTATATGGGGTTGCGGAAAGGAGAATGACCTTGCTTTCATTCTCCTCAAGATACGCCTTAATTGCGCGATAACGGCTGCCCTCGTCATTCCGCAGATTATGGCTTTCGTCTATAACAACAAGCCGATATCGTCGCATGTTCGGCAGTTGTCTCTGTACCATACTTTGAGAAATCACCTTAGCATGTAGCTGATACTTATGGACATATCCCTCCCACATTTCAACTATATTTTTAGGACATATTATTAGGGTTTCCACATAGAAGTCTTCTTCAAACATTTTAGCAAGGGCAGTTGCAGTAATCGTTTTGCCTAGCCCTACCACATCACCAATCATCACGCCTCCACGCTTATGTAGATGATGGGCCGCCACTAAAACCGCCTTTTGCTGAAAATCTAAAAGCTCTTTTTGGAAAACCTTTGGCAATTTAAATTCGTTGATTCCGGCACGCGCTTCGCGTGATAGGTGATATGCCATTTTCAAATATACGTGGAACGGATCAATCAGCTTATCTGCCGCCCAGCTTTCATCAATTATTTGAATAAGCTCATCGGTAATATCAATACATTTGCTGTCATTCCAGCGGTCATCAAACCATTTAGACAATTTTCCTGCAGCATCTTGGTCCATCACATCAATATTCAGTTCCCCTTGTCGGGATAATCCTGCCATAGTGAGATTACTACTCCCAAGAAATCCAACCACAGGAACCCTCACATCTTCACTGATAGCAAGATAGAGCTTTGCGTGAAGCTGGTGTTTTAAATGTAGTTTTACGATAACTTTTTTATCTTTGAGCTGGCAGCTTAATTTTCGTAGATATATTTCATCTCGTTCTGACGGTGTTCCAATGGTCAATTGTTCTCTAAATTCATAAGCAAGCTTCTTCTTCAGTTTAACCATTTCTGCTTGGTCGATAATATAGGTGTCATCGTGCAAAAATGACTCTTTTAATGTTTCTAATGGTAACTTCTGCATTCCAACAAGAAGTCGGCAATACCGATGAACTTGATCATTTTTTTCAAGTACCGGCATGCCCGTAAGTTTGTCAATTTCATCTGCTATTTCATGCCAACCTCGCAGATTAAAATAACCGACACAAAAATCGCCGCGTTTCGAAAGATTTAAGGTTTCAGACAACCCCTTTGAAAGCCGATTCTCAATATTGTCATAGATTTTTGGCATAATCTCTCCTTTATAAGGCCTACTTCATTTTCGCACCGTCGAATATATTCCAACCAAAACCGCCGTTCCGGTTATAACCTTGTACCAGTTGGACTCCCACGAATCAGATTTTTGGCTAACCTCAACCGAAACTATGTCGCCGTGCTGAAGATCACGGACAGGGACAAGATTGCCAGTAAAGGCCAAGGCCTTCCCCACCTTTATACCAATTATATGGTCAGAGCATCTAAGGTTCATTATATCAGAGTTGGATTAGGGTGAGAAATGGGGAAAAAAGATAGAAACCATGGTAATTAAGCGCAAGTTGTTGCGTTCGAAAATCGATATATCTATTGACAGGATAACGAACAACAACTATAATATCTAAGTATGAGGAGGGCAAAAACCAATGGGTTATAAAAAGGGGCAAAAGGAACTCGCTGCTCGATTAAAGGCCATGAGGGAAAAGCAAGGCATATCTCAAGAAGATGTTGCTCAAGCGCTTAATATTTCAAGGTCAGCGGTATCCCAAATCGAAAACGCGGAAAGGAGCGTCTCTAGCCTTGAGCTACTAGACCTCTCTCACTTGTTTGAAGTCTCAACCGATTATATCCTGGGAATGGAGAAAGAGCCGGAAGTAGTTTTGCCTGAAAACCCACAACACGAACCAAAGCCAAGCATGCGCCTCTCTGTCCCTACCATCAAATTTGATAAATTTAAACAGGTCTTATTATATTTACTGGAGCGGTGCGCGGGGAAGCCCAATATTGGCCAAACCGTACTTAATAAATTGCTCTATTTTATAGACTTTAATTATTATGAAACTTACGAAGAACAGCTGATTGGGGCCACCTATATTAAAAACAAATATGGGCCAACACCTAAGGAATTTGCGAAAATTATTGATCAGATGGAGGATAACGGGGAAATAAGGAAAATTAACGACAAGTATTACGGCTACCTACAAAAGAGATATCTCCCTTTGGTAAAAGCCGACTTAACACAGCTAAAGGCCAGCGAAAAAGAGGTTATTGACCAGGTAATCAATCAATTGTCTGATAAAACAGCTAACGAAATTAGCAAATATTCACACGAGGATGTTCCGTGGAAAGCTACGAAGGATAAAGATGAGATCGATTACGAGCTAGTCTTTTATCGCAGCCCCGCCTACTCCGTCCGGAGCTATCCTGAAGAGGATAGGCATGAATTTTGAATGTTTAATTGAATTTGAAAAAGATTTAAAGCAACTTTCGAAAAAGCGCTTTAGGAGTCTGCCGGAAGACTTGGAAACCTTTAAGAAATTCCTAACTATATCACCGCAAGCCACACCACCAATTAGTTTTCAAGTAAGCAATCTTTCTGCCCGGCACGAGATCATCAAAGTTAAAAAGTTTGCTTGCAGGGCCTTAAAAGGCAGAGGGAGCAACAGCGGCATTAGGATCATTTATGCCTATCACCAAGAGGAACAAAAGATCGTTTTTATTGAAATCTATTTTAAGGCTGATCAGGCCAATGAGGATAGAAGCAGAATTCTTAAATATTATCAAGCAGGCTGAAAAGGAGGTGAGGTTATGTCTAGCAGAAAACGAGTATGGGTATCGCCAGATGGTGAAGGTGGATGGAATGTTAAAAGCCAAGGTACTACAAGGGCTGCCGGAAACTTTGAGGACAAAGTAGACGCGGTTGATAAGGCCAAAAGCATCGCCAAAAACGCTCCTACTGGCCAGGTTATTATTCAAGGAAGAAATGGCAAGATCCAGACTGAACATACTTATAAAAAAGATCCGTATCCGCCCAGGGGGTAATAAACAATCTTTATTAGGAGGGCTGAAATGGATAAAATTAGAGAACACGAAGATTTTATAGCTGCTATCAGATCAAAAAGACTAGTGCTTTTAACTTTTTTTTCAAAAGAGGATGGGCATGATTTAAAAAGAACTTGCGCCCCAGTAGACTATGGGACCAACAGAAGAAAAGGTAGAATTTGCGGTGATCGGAAGCCGCGATATCATTTTTGGGACTATGATAGCGATAAAAAGTCTCACGTCCTAAGTAAAGTTGCAGATGAAATAAGAAAGATTGAATTTATAAACAAAAGCTTTGATCCAAATGAATTCATAAAGGATTTTAATATATCAATTAATCCCTGGTGGATAACAAGGTCTTGGTAGTCAAGTTTTAAATTGGCTTGCCCCAACAAATCAAAGCAACAGGTTGTTCTGATTAATTCTTCCGAAGAGTCGACAAAAAAATAAGCCCCAAAATAAATCGGCATTGGTTGGCCTCCTGTTTAAAGCTGGAATATATGAAGCCATGCCAGCTCCCATTTCTAAATCAATTTGATAATATGGATGGCCCGCCTGTTGAAGTCCCAGGCATATGGCAGCTGGGCTTCCCCGCTTGACTGCTCGTTTCGCAAACAAATAACTTACAAAAATACCATATAAAAACCATAAAATTAGAAAAGAAAACAAAATTAATCCGCTTTTCTTGCTTATAAAAAGATAAAAAGTGCTGGGAATTATTATTAATACGATTTGCTTAAACATTTATCGCTTTTTCTTTATATCCTTCAAAAAAACGCTTAACTTCACAAGTTGCCTTACAATCATCCTCATTGTAATCAAGAATCCTATTCAGAATGGCTTCATCCTTGGTTTGTAAATATTGATTATACCAGGCTATTGAGTTTGCCCCTGAAGGATCTTCATCCCGCCATTTAAAGCCGATCTGTTTCGCGATTTGCTTTAATCCATAAGAGAAAGTAGGCCAATCGGAGTGCTTCGCGACAAGTTTAGTATAGAGATCAAATTCATTAAGTAAATATTTCTGATATATCTCATCGGACAAATTATATTTCTCTCGCAACTTTTTTAGAGTAGACTTTTCTTTAGCGGAATAGACAAAATAAACAGCATTTTTGGTTGACCCAATAAAATCCCAAAACTCCCTGACAATTTTTTCCTCATCTTTTGGCTCTTTAGCAATAAAATACCTAAATTTGGCTTTGCCGCTGCCGGAAACAATATAAAGCCCGAAAAGATAGGTTAATCCTTGTGTGGGGTCATCTTCGATGTCAAAATAAATCTCCGTTTGAGCAGACGGCAAAGTAAAATCCTGATCAATCGAGGGTTTGCCCAGAATATTGACTTGAGCTCTTTTTTTCATATGTTTCAGGCTTTCTTCTCCAAGCCCCCTCATTCTTAAGGGGGGCTTCAGGTACTTTTCAACATCCATTGAAGCGATTTTTTCGACTGTATCCAGACCTCTGGATTTTAGCAAATACTTGTTTTTCCCTATAAAAAAAATAAGAGTTGGGTCACTTACTTTTTTGGCCCAAGTTAAGCACTGCTCACTCCAAACACATAACGAACATCCCGATGAAATAATCGGCTCACATTGACCTGAAGCATCTTTTAACTTCTCAACATCTTCAAAGGCCTGCGTGTATTCATCTCGATAATCGGCAATTAAAAACTCCTCTATTTGTTTATTTCCGTTGATTATTTTCCCTTTGGTAGAAGGATATCCTTGAAAAACAGACAAAAGGTCGTTATAAAATATAACCTGAAAAGCATAATGCTTTTTAAACGTTTGTCGTCTTTCATCCTCAATCCCTTTGCCGCTCTTTATTTCAATTGCCTCATAATAATACGGGCCAAGATTAGACGGATGATCATCACATCTAATAAGCAAGTCGGGAATTCCCAGCCTGTTATTTTCAATCAGGCAGCCATGGTAAATAATGGGAACGCCTTTTTGCATCAACTCAAGAGTTTTCTTAAAAGATTTTTCTTGACTATCTTCATGAACTTCGACAGTCTCCTTTCCTAGTGTGGCTATTACTTCTTTTTCATTTGTTAGGCCCATTTTCCAAAGGAGCTCTACAAAAGAATTTACTTTGCCTTTAGCCGAGATATCTCCGTTTTCGTCTAGATAAACCCTATAGGGGCATTTTACATAATTATATAAATCTTGAGCAGTAATATTTTTCAAAGTGTTGCTACCTATTCAACGTCGTATAAACTCCCGCAATAACCGCAGTGGCAGTTATAACCTTGTACCAATTTTGCTCCCAAAAGTCAGGTTTTTCGTTAACGTCAACGGAAATGATATCGCCATGTTTGATGCCCGCCTGCCGGACGGGCAGGTCCGAGGTCCGATGTCCGATGTCCGATGTCGAGACGCCCATGTAAGCATAGGCTTCCTCAACAGATTTAGCTTCTTTTACATCCCAGGTGTTCTTTTTGAGATCATGCTGAATAACATAGATTGGCCTAGGCGTTAAATAAACCACTACCTGTGGTCTCTCGACATACTTACCAAAATCTGACATAAGCTGCTTATTAAAAGCCGAAAGGGTCTGGCCGCTGGCAATCACACGACCTAAAAGAGGAAGAGAAATGGTACCATCGGGAGCGATGATTTGGCTGGTATCGAGCTCTTTGCGGTTGATTATACGCACCTCGAGCTTGTCGCCAGGGGCTAAGGTATACTCCGCTGCAAATGACAAATGACCAATGACAAATGTCAAATTAAGGATTGTTATTAAAAAGATTGAGATGAGTTTTTTCATGGTAATA
>Ga0210019_1001143_pt1 | contig 29535 bp, 29 predicted proteins | sample CryGeyCG2114_020_2_FD_183969 | JGI IMG/M metagenome (GOLD analysis project Ga0210019, IMG submission 183969) | Groundwater microbial communities from aquifer - Crystal Geyser CG11_big_fil_rev_8/21/14_0.20 (SPAdes) (version 2) | ecosystem: Environmental > Aquatic > Deep subsurface > Groundwater ...
TTTCAATGCAAATACATTGGCAAAGCTCAGAACATTGGAAAATGAGTTGGATGGAAAACAAAAGGACCCAAGCACCACTCCCGAAGACCTCCAACAAAAAGCCGACCAAATACAAAAACTTAAGATCAAATTGTGAGTACAAGAAAGCTATATGCAAAGAAAATATGAATTGGCTACATCATACAATGGTCTCTATGGGAATTATGACAAATCCTTAGAAGAGAAAAAAATATGGCAACTTTTACCTTCACGAATCAAACAGTCAGTAGACCTAAGCAACTTCAAATCAACACTCTCTAGTACACAACAAGCAATGTGAATACTCGAAAAAGAAACCATCGAAAACAAAAACAAAGACCCTTCCATCTGATCACCAAAAGATAATACCACAGACCCATCACAAACAAAGAAAGACAAAAAAGAAGATAAAAAATGAGAAAAAATAGATCGCAAAATACGAAGAAAAGAACAAACACCAAATCTCAGTATCAAACCAATCAAACTCTCAGAAAATCTCAATACCCTCCTCATCCAACACATGAATCAACTGCTAACAGAAGCCAGAAACACCAAAGATACAGCTCTCATAGCAAGCGCTACTGACGTCACCGAAGCCATACCAATACTCATGGGGGAACTACAAGAGGCAATTGATATCGTTGGAAATAAAGAAAGGACAAATTCAATTGTCAGAAACTTATGAATCGCCTGTGAAAATCAATGTATCAACGCTGGATGAGTCTGTCGAAACTAACCTTTACACAACCCTCCTCACTTATGTCTTTCGAATCAACACACACAAAAGCAATACTCAAAGCATTCTTCGCCAGCATGATATTTTTTTCTATTATTTCTCCCACTTATGCCTATACCAACATCACTGACTATATCAACAATTTCTCCTCCACTATCAGACTTGTATTGGATATGCAAAACAAACCGATCAACACCTCTTCCATAGATCCAAACAATCCCTCAACCAACACACACAATGACAACACCAATGAGCTTCTTAGTAGATTTTGTACGACCATCCTCAATAAAGATTTTGCACTCAATCTGTATTTTGACACCACCACACAATTTCTCTTCGATGCACATCAATCGACATTTCTTTATGTCCTCTGCAAACCATTTGTCCCAGCATCCTTTCTCGACCCACAATGGCAAAAGAATGATCTTTTGAGAAAACATGATTGGTCACCATATGATATCGACTGCAATCAAGCCATGGGCATGAATGAATGTTATATGTCATTTCATTTAGTAACAATGTTCAACACCATCATCAATGACTATGTAGATAGCAAAATTGCCTCAATATATGGTGTCAACAAACGGGAAGAGGGGAAAATAGAAAAAGCTGGAATATGAGAAAATGACAATGATCCACGATCAAATTCTTCACTCGCAAACGACTTCTCAAAATTCTATTTTAGTGGAACCGTACTCTGCGATCCCAAGGACAAAAATAAAAACGCATGTCTGTATCCCAAAACACACAAACACCTCAAACAATTTATCAGCAAAGGGAAGGGTATGATCAGATCAACCAAAGTCATCAATGCCAGCAACATTCTCCTCACCAAAGCACCTCAATGTTCTCTCCCCTCATCAATCGACACTCCATACAACATGCTCCGTTGCTGATTGTTTGGAGATACCGCACCAGAGGGAAGGTCCTCCATGGAAGGGGGGAATCAAAGGGGGGTCGATCAACCCACCCTCAACAACTTCAGCAATCTTCTCTACAACGAACTTTTTTGGTTCCAACTCCTCAATACATATTATGCTCAAGAGTTGATAGACAACCCATCACTTCAAACATTTTCCATGACAAGCAATATCAATCAAGTATACCAACAAGGACAAAGTGATGCAGTCAGAATCAACCAAGATAGCAAAAGGATCACCAAAGCTATAGCACAATCAGTTGAAAGAATTGCACACATACACAACAAATTCCCTATTCATATCTGATTGATGATATATATTGAATGATTGGGAGATCTCAGGCACTGACTGGCAAAAATATATACACCCCTTCACCAACTTTATTACAAACTGAGAAATGTTCAGCAATCTGCATAACCAAACACGCACTATGCAACTCATCAACCAAACAAAATACTCAAAACCAAGACATACTTTTGCATATTTTTTGCTAGCAATATTTTTCGCATTGCCAATCTACGCACAAGCGCAAACCAATTTCAATACCGCTCTATTTGATCTTTACAACCAAGCAAAAGGATCGACAACCTTACAAGACTTACCACATAGTAGTGAAAATGGAGGCTTGTACATGAATATATATCAGCTCTCACAACAAAATGACATCATCACACAAAACGAAACAATCAACGCCACTCTCAAAACTCTTCATCAAACCTACGATTGTACTCAAGTGCAAGCAACAGACATTCAAAATATTTTACTCAATACCAATGCGAACTTCACAAACGAAGTACCACACCTTATCAAACAACAAGTCAAAGATCGATCAAGAAAAAAGAACACATCACTTGCTAGCTCCTGCCTCAACGTCATCAATTGTATAGCATCAGGTGATGTACAAACCATAGGGAAAAAGGATATAAGTTTTTGTACACAGACCATCAATGATATCTACGATATAGTCAAACAATATGCTCAACTCGTCCAACCGATGAGCCAACAAAGTTATGGATCACAACGATATGAAAATGGGACCTTGGATGATAGTAGCTTTGATTTACTAGTAGATATTGAGGCAATCGGCAACATACTTTTCTCCAACAACAAGCCAACACCTCAGACTTATTTTTTTGAATTTCCTCAAACCAAAAACATTGGACAGTCGACAAATCCACTATTGAAAAAAAATATCGAAGATGATCCAAAAAAAGATCCTGACCCTAGCGCACCATCAACACTATCACCAATTCTTCCACCCCAACCGACCGATGAACAATTCCCCTATGATGACCCACACTATCGCAATCAATATACAGAATTGTGAACTCCTCTCAAAACTGGCTCACAAAACGACAAAGAAATAGCGAACAATGGCATAGTAAACCCTCAGGGGACCAACAACATTCCATTGTTTGGCAACAACTTCTGTTTCACATGATTGACCATCCCACCAGAAGAAAAAACAAATCCAAAAATTCGACAAGAATATCAAGAAGAGATGGAAAACTATCTAGACAGCTTTGATACCCAACAACTCATCAATGATATTTTGATACAACAGTGATGATCTGGATCCAATCAATACACATGATGAAGTAATAATACAGGAGATAAAAAATGAGAAATTGATGATGATCAAAAACTTCCTGACAAACCCCAAGAAACCAAAGAAACCCTCAATTGTCTTCAACAATGTGATCAAAATCTCCAAGAACAAAAAAATCTCTGCGAAGAAGGGAACAAAAAACTATGTCTGTATCAAGCAACCTCTGATCACCTCATATGCAAAATACAATGTTTGTGTGGTATCACACCCAAAGCAGATCAAGAAGAAGAATGGATGGAAAAACTCGTGCAACGACGCGTGAGATACTGTATGGTACCCACCAAACAAGTAGTCGTCTTTGACCGCGCAACGGTGATGAGCATAGAAGAGATCATAGATCAAATCAACAATGTTCTCCTTGCACTCAAACAAAGTGGACAACTCACCAAACGTACCTATACCACAGAATATATGGAATCTTCACTCCAGAAAACAAAACTCAAAGACCTCTTTGCATTCACCATCTCAGTCAACTTCAAGCCAGTTTTCAATAGCATTTCTGATAGATTCATCAAAGAAAAAAACCAAAAACAATATGAACAAAGAGCGTCTTACAAAGATCCTCAACGTCTCAATCTAGACAAAAACATGGTCATGCAAAACAATCTAGCTGACATCATCAGCAAATCGATAACACTCTCCCCACAAGATTATCAACAACAGCTCAACAAACTAGAACAAATGCAACAGCACTTCAACACGGGAGCTATTGATGGAATACTCACGAAACTCAAACAAGCAAATATTGCTCACATTTCCCAATCTAGTAAAGATTTTATCATAGACAATATCGTCTTCCGAGAAAAAACAACTGCAATACTCCAAAATCGAAGAAACATCACTCTTTCCCTCAAAACCAAAATAGAAAAATGAAAATAGTTTGCAAACTTGTAAAAAAATAGCAAATAACTAACATGCATTATGGTTTCACTCCTTCACTTCTCCTCACCAAGAATGTTCGACAAAGTTCTCGTTTTTTTACTCATCGCTTGTGCTGGTATATTTTTGTGGCTTACCATGAGTGAATCACAAAAACTCACCACTAACCAGGCAAGTGTCACAACAGGGGACAATATGTCCAAAAGCCCAAATCTTGCTCCATTACCAACTAGTTCGGTAAATCAATCCACACCAACTATAGGAGATGATTTTTCTCAAGCTTTTGAACGAGCCAAAAAAATAGGAATTACCGACCATCAGGACATTGCAAGTTTTAGACCAAATGATTTTCTTTCCAGAGGAGAATTTGCCAAGATGATGGTCACATTTGTTGCAAGCGAAGACAAACTAGACACAAGCAAAAGAAATAGTGATTGTCTTTTTTATGATTACAAACAAGCAGGAAATTATGGACTATATATCTACGATGCATGCAACAACGAATTAATGAAAGGAAGCAATGGATATTTTTATCCCAACAATCATATATCCAGAGCAGAAGCCATCACCTCCATCATCAGATTCAAAGCTTGAAAAAAACTAGACGAAAGTATTAATCCTCGATTCACCAACTACATCCTCAATGCACAAGAAAACAAATACATCAATCCCGTCAACGATCTCAATACTCAACTACAAAAAATGATAAGAAAAGACGCCATCTCTATCCTTCGAAGAGTCAAAACATCAAAATAATTTCCCCCCAAAAAACTTCATCTAAACAACGGACTACTCACTCCGATTTTTTGTTAGAAAGACCTGTCCCGAATCTTCGTCGGGATTAAAGCTACCCAGCCAGAGATCGGATTTGAACCGACGACCTTTCCCTTACGAGAGGAATGCACTACCACTGTGCTACTCTGGCATACATACTGAAATCTAATTAATGCTCCTCAAAACGCAATCAGAGAACAAAAAAAAACATCATACAACTCATAATCACACAAGAACAAACTTATATTCTCTTACTTACATCATATAAAAGTAGTACCTATCATTGTACACAATGATTTTTTAAATTCTATGAACACATATGATTCATTTACTTGAATATGATCATCACTACCATTGATTATTTTAATCTGGTCCATTAAGGTGAACATTTCAAGCAATTTTTTATCATACATCTTCAGTCTATCTGTCATAAAACCAAGTTTACCAACAGATGCTTGTTTTTGTGTTTCAATATACAACAGCTTATAAATGAGCCAATGATATGTTCATTCCGTATATTCATCTCCAATAATTTCTTTTAATTGAGCAACAGTAGAAATGTTGTCAACTCTTTCCTTTATCTCCTCAAAAAAATTTTCAAGATTTTGAAGATTGTAAAAGCGACCTCTATTATCCATCTATCACAAGACAACTAAAAAAATTCTTTTATATTTTAGTAAATGATATATACATCAAATAAAACATATATTACAAAAATAAGAAGAACTGTCAATTTAACTTTGTACTAACATAACTTTATCCTAACAAAATGATACTCCGCACAGCAAGCTGACGCGGTATCTCAATCACCGGTACTATTACAATATATGGAATCTCAACATCAAAGTCACTATCAATACATATCCTGTCCGAGCATTTGTTCAAAGACACCTTTATCATGAATGTTCTATCTATACACATGGCGACTGGGACTCCATTTTCGGACAAGGAGCTATATGGAAGCACTAGTCATGGCAAGTCTCAACAGAGGAAACCAGCCTGTAAAAAAATGATCGAGTTTGCTCGGACTTGATTTTTTGGATACTTTTGTATCAAGGCAAAAGTATCGCCCAGTGCAACGCCTTCTTATAACTTAGACCCACCAAGCAAACTTACGGGGAATCCATTAGATTAAAAATCTTTATATTAGGTTGGCTGGGATTTTTATCCCGGTTTTGTCGGGACGAATCCAAAGACCAGGCCAGCTGAATGGCAGGTTTACTCAATCTCCATTTTCAAACAAAAAAAAAGTAGCTCAAGGCTACACCGATATGGGCTAGCTGGGATTCGAACCCAGGACCAGCGGCTTAAAAGGCCGTTGCTCTACCGACTGAGCTACTAGCCCACTCATCAAAGAGAGCTTTTTAAATAAACCCTCTCATTTTTTTGTATATTTTGGAGCAAACCTTAATTTTTACTTTAATCCCATCACCCAAATCTGCCCATGTATTGATCAAGTTGGGTTTATATGTTCTTTTGGTTGCTCTCATACTGTGAGATCTATTATTTCCTGATTGAGTTTTTTTCCCTGTAAATAAGCATTCTCTAGCCATAATAATGGAACAATAATATAGTAAATGTAAGTGGAATTCAGTAATAAAATCAGTGACGTATCTCATGATTTTTGTTAGTGAATGGAGCGAATTTACTTCGTAGTAAATCGACTTTAAAGAGTCTACATCCTAAGTCGATTTACTATAAATTATTTATCATTTGACTTATCTTTTGATTCACCTTTGGTCTCTTCTTCATCTTCAGCCTCTTCACTAGTCTCCTCGACCTTCTCTTCCTCTTCTTCAATGGCCGTACCAGAAAGACTTGCAACAATCACAATAGGTAATTCCATATCATCTTTGATCTCTACTCAGGGAGATAAGATCAAATCTTTGATAAACAGAACATCGTGAGTACTCACAAGTCCAGAGATATCAACAAAAATCTCATGAGGCAGATTGGATGGTTTTGCTTCTATTTGAATGGTGTCTTTGACTTGCTGTATTCTACCAAGACCCAATTTGGCAACGGGCGCAACTCATTGCAATATCAATGAAACAGAAGTCGTAACTTTCTGATCCTTTTGTACTCACAAAAAATCAACATGTAAGACAAAATTGTTCACTGGATCAATTTGTATATCATGGACCAAAACAAGCTCATCAATACCTGGACCTTTGAGTGTCACAGGAGATGAACGACCATTTTTGTTGTACATTCTCACAAAATCTTGTCTGTTGAATTGAACAATCAATGGTGGACTAATATGTTTAGCATAGACAACACCAGGGACAAGTTGAGCTTCCCTCAGTCATTTCATTGCTTTACCAATCACACTACGCTTATCAACTACCAATTCCATCCAAAACAAAAGAGAGTAAAAATTTTTCACACAAACACATATGATTGATTTATGATATTTCTTGTTCAACTTCATGTGACACGGACACATCATTATCTTGAATCATTCCCACCAAGTCCAAATTTCTTCTCTCAGCAGTCAGATTACTTTTCAATTTAGCTTTTTTACCTACCTTATCTCTCATATAATACAACTTAGATCTTCTGACGCTATGCTCATCCAACAACAAAACTTTTTCAAAGTTGGGGAATGAAAGAGGATAAATTTTTTCCAAAGTCATACGAGCTGCCTGCCCTCTGATAGTAAAAGTACCATCAGCATTTTTTGGTTTGTGAACTTTCAACACCAATCATTTGAATTTCCAAATTCTTTGATTGTCTTCTTCACCAATTTTTTCGTATATTTCCAAACGCATTCATACCTTGATAGGTAATACCGTCACACCATTCTCTTGGTGAATATATTGTAATCTTTCGTAATTCATGGCTCAAAAATCAATGTAAAACCAAACCCTATACACTCTTTTTTGAAAGAGCAACAACAGATTGTTGACGGTTTGCAATCTTCGCCTTCCATTTCTTTTGTTGTTCCAGTCATTTTCTGACATCCAAAACAACTACTCTTTCTACTCTTACCAAAGCTTTTCTCAGTTTCTTTTTCGCATGTGTTCACAATCTAGGCATCAATAATAATACAAACTAAACAAGCATTTCTTTGCTCAACCCTTACCTCTTCAAGACAAGTGTAAGAACATCGATCTTACTTGGGGGGAATATTTACAAACATCAACATCTGACAATTAATTTTTATTTCATCAATCAGCCAAGGACACTCAATCATTTGTGCTCCAGAGCATTTGTGATTTGTTGCTGAGAGATACCAAATTTTTTGATTCTCATCTTTGCCTTATCCATTGTTTTGGTAATTCGTGTATTTTCACCATCACGTTCTTGTCTTTTGAGCAACAAAATATATCGTTCAATGGCATGTTTATACTTTTTACCTGAACTATTGCCTCTCCAATTCACATTGAAAAAGATATGTTTTTTTCTCACCCTTCTTCCCATTTTGCTTTATGTTACAATGTATAAAGGTTATTTCTCACCACTATTTCAGAGTTGCAGACTGCGACTGTAGACTGTCGGCTGTAGACTGCCAACTTTCCGGTTAATTAATATATTTCGCCATATAAGCATAAGCTTTGTTTGCTTCTGCCATTTTGTGTACTTCTTCTTTCTTTTTACAAGCATGACCCTGATCAGAATACGAAGCCAATATTTCTTCAGCCAATTTTTCATACATAGCCTTTCATCTTTTTCATCTAGCAGCATCAAGTATCCACTTACATGCAAAAAACACTCTTCTCTGAGCCTTTACTTCAACAGGTACCTGGTACACCGATCAACCCATTCTCTTTGATTTGACCATGAGGGTTGGAGATGCATTTTCAATAGCTGTATCGATGACAATTTGAGGATTCATATGACCCTGTTTTTTGATTTCCTTGAGCATATGATAATACACCTTTCTGGCGACACTTTTTTTACCATCTTTCATGATATAGTTGATAAACTTCTCTCCAAGAGCAGTTCAATCACCATACAAACGAAGTTGCTTATTGTTAAATTTCTTATTTGCCATGACTTCTTGGGGCAATGAGACTAAAAATGTAATATTGTAATGTTTTTAGTATTTTAGTTTTTAGTGTTTTAATATTATTTAGGCTTTTTGGTACCATGAATTGATCTACTTTGCTTCCTTCATGCTACTGGATTCGCATCGTACTTTCCTCTTACGATACGATACTTCACACCAGGAAGATCTTTGGTTCTTCATCATTTGACCAGCACCACTGCATGTTCTTGGATAGAATGTTTCTCTCAAGGGATATATGCTCGTTCTTCAGCGCCATTGGACAATCTCACTCTTGCAACCTTTCTCTGTGCAGAATTAGGTTTCTTGGGAGTCTTGATGGTGACTTTGAGACACACACCTCTTTTGAAAGGAGATGGAATCTCTACTCTCTTGTTGTGTTTTAGCCTATTCAAAGCGAATTGCAATGAAGGAGACTTGGATTTTTTAGATTTATTTGTCCTTCACTTTTTGATAAGTTGACTAATCGTAGGCATAAAAAAACAAAAAAAATAAATTTATTGTTACAATAAAAAAAAGGGGCGTCGACAGACTAGGGATGAATATAGAAAAAGATGAGGCAAATGCAAGCAAAATTACATGATAGTAAATCAAAGTGGAATCCAGAAAAAAAATCAACGAACTAAATCAGCTTGTTTTGTTTCGAAATCAAGTGGCATTTGATTCACAACAAATCATTATATCTCAAAGAAAGCATGATATACAATATACTTCTACACGGGACTCAGACCTTTGGCAATTTTCTTGATCACCTTATATGATAAAAGGGAAAAACTTACAACCACAAGACCTCACCAAAACACAGTCAACAAAAAGTTATCATGGGGGATAAAAGACAAAAATCATGTCAAATAGACAAACAATCAAATCAGTACAACAACATAGATCAAGCTTCTCCAAGGTATGTTTGGCAAGATCTTATGTTTCCGAGAAAAATACAAAGCTCCTCACAAAAACAACAATTCGAGGAATCACTGTCAATACAGTCCACCAAGCAGGCCAAATGATTGAACCAACCGAATACAAAACGGTACACCAATGATCACTCCTAGCAAATTGACCCACAACAACAAATTTTGTTTTCCATGAGCAACAAAATTATAATTCAAACTTTGTTTCACAAAACTTCACAACATGATCAAAGCCAGCCAAGGCAAAAGAGTATTCGATCAGGGATCATCCCATCACCACCCCAAAAATGAAGCATCTCACAAAAAATAAACAATCTGATCAGCAAAGCCCGTACATCAAATTAAAATAAATCATCCCACCCATACCACCAGAGCCAAAAAATGTCACAATGAATCGCACCTTTGTTCATAATCCAAATGAGAGATTTTGTGTATCATACTGTTGCCAAGTGTTGCCGGGATGATAATCAACACCGTTATAAAAACGAGTGCCAAAGACCAAATACCAACATAATCCCACCCTTGGATAGTTGGATAAAAAATAGAAAACAAAATAGCTATAAAGAGTGTATGAAAACTACTCAAAAAATATGCTGTCCCATACTGCCAATGGTCTTTGATCAATCACCAAGTATATCATCGATCGACTACTAATTTCAAACGAAGATATTTTTGACTCTTCCACCAAACAAAAATGGCCTGCGAGGCTCCACTCAACAAAATAGAAAACACTATCAACAAAAAAACAAAAACAGGAATATCCTGGCCCAATGTTTCTTTGACAAAAAACAAATAGACCACCATGACAAGAAACACAATCTGAACCAATCTTGCCCCTATCAATGCAATACTGACCTGTTCCATCTTCCAAAACAACTGCAATGGTAATTGGACAATCCCAGCTGTCATAAAAGTAGCACTAAACATCATCCCCAAAGGCAATCATCGCATCAAAAAAGGATTGGAAGTATATGAGGGGATCATATAAGCAACAAAGATCGCTACTATATAAACAACCCCAATCGTCACCAATCTACTAAAGACAAATTTTCCATAATACGTCTCTAGTTCTTGATTATTTTCTTTGATGCCTTGTATCTTTTCCTTCATCACTCATAGTGTTTTTAATGCAATCACATACAATCCAAAATCCGCCAAAGCTCCCCAAATAGCAAAAAAATCTAAAATGGTTTTGTAATCACCAAATCTATAAGGTCACAAATAAGGAGAAATAATTTTCACCACGAGTAAACCAAGCACAGCACTCGCCACCCTCCCCACCAATTGCCATATCGCATCTTTGATGATAAGTCTATGAGACATATTTCTTTACGAACTCTCTAAATAAATCCCCTCTCTCATACACATTTTTACAAATTGAAAAGCTCTTAGACGCCGGAGACAACAAACACACCTTACCATGAGGGCAGTGTTTATAGGCAAGTCCAACCGCCTCCTCCACACTACCCGCCTCCAAAATAACTGGCCCAGCATCTAACATCTCGTAGCTAGTAGTTAGTAGCTTTCTAATCTGTTCAATCGTATCTGGAAACAAAATCACCACTCCTATATTGTAATACTGTATCCTTTCTACCACTTCTCTATAATCAAATCAACTATCTGTCCCTCCCAACATGATACACCCAATCTCACTCCCCAAAGCATCAAGAGCCACCAATGTAGGTGATGGACTCGTTGCCTGACTATCATTGATCCAACGGATTCAAGCATATTCTCACACGAACTCCAATCTATGAGGAAGTCATCCAAAAGTTTTCACCACATTTTCAACCACACCCCAATCAACACCAATCAAATCACAAACCGAATTCACCCCACATACATTCTCCTTATTATGGTCTCCCAATAATCTCATGTCATCACACGAATACAATTTTTCTTTTCACACATAAAAATACTTTTCATCATAACGATATTCTCAACTCTTCCCAAAAACAAAATGCCTTCTCCCTTTCATAAAAGAGGATGGTGGGAAATTCACTGAATCATGTACACAGACCTCCGTATCCTTCCCCACAATATACATCTTAGCCATATGGTATTCCTCCACACTACCATGAAAATTGATATGATCAATTCACAAATTGGTAATTACTGCAATAGCAGGATTAATACTCACATCACACAATTGAAAACTAGACAATTCACAAACAATATAGTCATAATGATGATCAAAATTCACTTCTGACAAAAACGCATCACCGATATTTCACACCAACAACACATCCAAACCGACCCTTTTCAATACTTCATAAATTAATGTCGATGTAGTACTCTTCCCCTTCGTCCCCGTCACCGCAATCACCTTCCCCTTGTAATTATCAAAAAATAATTGCGTCTGACTCGTAATCACAAAATGCTTGGCTCATGTTCATGTCCACTCGGGAGGGAAGCAACTATCCTGATAAGCATCATATCCCATTAAAGAAATACCTGGCGATCTCACAATCACATCACTCATCGCCAATCACTTCATCCATGACTCTCACAAAATACATGCATATTGTTTCAGTGTTTCCTGTTCCTCCAAACTGAACTGCTCCATCCTACGTTCATCACATATGACAATAGTATCAGAAAATTGATGTTTCAACAAAAAATGCAAAGTCGATTTTCACTCTTTCCCAAATCACAACAAACAAATCCTTTTATCTTTTAATGCTTCAAATTTCATAGAAACGATAAAATGAAAGCTAAACAACAAACATCCTACACAAGAATAAGAAGATTACAAAGTATAGTAGATGCTTTCCACATCAATTCTTTTTCACAACAATAATTGCACAACTCTAGTAAATTCCACACCATCTCCCGTCACACAAAACCTCACCTCTCATGAACCCTTTTGTAAACATATCTCCTTGTGTCTCCTCACATAATCTCCAAAAGATTTCCCAGCTTCCCGGCCAGGATCGACAATGTTTCATTTCCAATATTTCTCCAATAAGGATCAAAAAATAGGAAAAAGAGTACATCACAACACGAGTGTTTTATCCTGTGAATCATCACAATATCCAAACAAAACATCGCGTATATATGCTTCCACCCTCTCACTATCACATTCACCATCCTCCGCCAAAGCAACCAATTTTTGTGCATCAACACAAACAATCTCTCTCCTTTCTCCTCACATTCTTTGATATAAATCTTCATAAATCCCAGACACACTCATCGCCTTACTACACAATACCACAAACTCAGCACCGTCCACAAGGGCCTTTCATGCATCTTGCATCTTACATCCTGCATCTCACCTCACAGACCACATCTTCTCCACCCCTGGTACACTCACAGGCAAGACCTTTTTGCGAGGAAATTGTTTTTGCCAATCTCTAATGGCATAAGCACTCGCAGTATGACACGCCAAGATGACAATCTGACATCACTGATCAAACAACCATTGCAATCAAGCAAAGGTCAGAGTCTTAATCATTTCAGCACTCTTCTCGCCATAAGGATTGTGTTCCGTATCACCCAAAAATAAATAGTCATAGCTTGGATACAAGTGACGGAAATACTGCATTGTCCACAAACCTCCAACGCCACTATCAAAAAATCCTATCATACAATCCATAAAAAAGTTAAGAAGACCTAAGCCAATTGCTTCAATGGTCCATTCTCAAAAGTAATTTCTTTCAAACCATGAAGTTGTTCACGCTTCCATCAATACTGTTCCCAATAACGATCAAAACAATTACCAAATTTTGCTTGAGCATAATCCAATCATAATAATGCAACGACTTTTTTCACACAAGTCTCATTTGCTCATTCAATTTCCAAATATGGGAACAAATCTGGCCATTCATCAAGACAACACTCCACTCTTTGTCCATCAATATCCAACACCCACTTCTCTCTCCAATTTTCTTCGTAAATCGATTCTTGCAAACCACACAAGCGCAACACATCTCTCATTTCACCAAAGTCACTTATCACTGTTTCATATTCTCCAATCCTCCCAATACTTTCATCAGCATAATCTTCTTCCTTTACCGTCAGTGTCACCCTTTCTCATTCATCTCTCAATCTCAGCCATCTTCTTTTTGACACCTCCCTATCTCACAAATGATAGACAATCCTTTTGTACAAAGTTCTTCACTGAACAAGCAGAGCATTAATATTTTTCAAAGAATGCATCAAACTCACTTTTTCTATATCCACAAACACCGCTTCAAACTCCGTTTGCATCACGATAGCAAAAAAGATAAACTTTCCTCATAACTAGTGAGAAACTCAATCTACATTTCTGCCTATATTTACCTTTTCATCAAATGAAATCAATGCTCAAAAAAAGTATCATCTCCATACTCCTGTTATGTATAGGCACATTCTTTTCCATCACCCAAGCGAACTCAAACACAAACTATCTCAACTCACTCACTAGCAAAGACATCTACACGACAATATCCTATTCTCAATCACTCTATCAACTCAGCAAAATATGCCCCATCCAAGTCATAACAAAAACACAACTCAAAGAAAAAACCCTAATTGTAGCTATCAATCAATTACTGACGAAAAAAAACATCGTTGAACAACGATATATGAGCAAAAATCTCTTTGGTCAAATACAAAGCATACTTGCAAAGCAATCTTCCATCACATCTCCCACTGACAAACAATGTGAAATACACTACCTCCTCATTTCTCTCATGCAACAACTCAGAGAACATCATCTCAAGATTATTTATGATGACAAAATGGATGCTGACTTCGCCAACTCCGAAAATAAAAGTAATCAAATTCAATGACTTGCTTTCAAAAAACAACTAATCAATCATATCCAATCCAAATACGCTTCTTACAAACATTCCACAATTTCTCAACAATTCACTATCGAACCCTGACAAAATATCTCTCAACAAGAAGCATTGCTTGCCAATGACCTTTTGGAACTCACAAATCAATTACTGAGTTATGGACTCCAACAACTCAGCAAAGCATGATTGATCACCGAACAAGAAAAACGAGATATGGCAAGCAAAATATATATCAACTACCTCCCTGCTACCTGCAAAGCCTATCACGGAGATTTCAAGGTCCTCATCAAAAAATGGTCTGATGGAAGAGAAGAAAAAGAAATGTCTCAAAGCAACATCAACGTCAATGGTTGCTACAACCTCTTCACACTCGAAAATATTGATCAGACACTCTTGATGATCATATATCATGAACTTGGTGGTCATATGAGTCACTATCTCAAAGATAAAAACTTTGATGCATTCAAAAATCTCTGCCGGACAGATATCAACACCCAAAACAACAACTGCAAAGCCACCGACTTCGTCACTCCATATGCTCAAACAAGTGCCTACGAAGACTACGCCGACACATTCGCCTACCGACGAATGGAAAAACCAGCCACCTCCCCCATCCTCAAACAAAAATACCAACACCTCGACACACTCCTACACTAACACTCCCTGTCATTGCGAGGAGTCGAAGACGACGTGGCAATCTATGTTTGTAGCTTCGCTTCTTTTTTTACCCCACAATAGTGCCTCTATTCCTTTTACCTTTTTACCCCGCAATCTTCCGCCCCGACACTTTCCGTGGGGACTCGTCGGTGGTGCCATTTGCCCTTCCCCCTATGTCCAATGTCAAAACACTTCTACTGACCAAACAAAAGACTCTGCTGAATCCTCTCACAACAAAACACCTCATCCATCATCATGCTCATGTGCCATGGGAAACACAGTTCAAAAGACGGCCTCACCTACACAAAAACATGGAGACAATCTGTCAAAAATTGGGTATAAACAGCTTCCGTTTTGATTTTCGATGACATGGAGAAAGTACCCCTACCAACACAAGTAATGACTTCACCATAAAACAAGGAACACAAGACATTCTAGAAACAATACAATTTCTCCAATCACAAGGATAAAGGATACCGACAATTTCTTTCCCTCGCCTCAAGCATTGCTGGCCCCTGCCTTATCAATGCCTTACCATCTATAAACAATGGCATCTGATGTGTTTTCTATTCAGCAGGTAACAAAAATGCTAACTATAAAAAGCTCAAAGAAAGAGGAAAAAATTCTCCTATACCAACCTGTCGAATCTTCGGCGAATCAGACATCGTTGTTTCTCTTGAACAAGGATTCAAATTAGCAAAATCATTCTCCAACCACCAGATCCACACTATCCCATGAGCCAATCACAGTTTTGAAAATCACAGAGCAATCAGGCAAAAAATATCACAAGAGTTTCTTATCGAACAACTCTCAAAACAATGATGAACAGACCCAATGCATATCATTGCCACCATCCATCACAAAGATCTTTTCAATACCAAAGAAGAAAAAAATAACAAGAAACTAATCAGACAATCCGTCAGATGTCTTGCTTTTGATCAAGAAAAAAAACTAGCAATTATTTATTTCCCCAAATATCAACATCATATTCTCGTGGGAGGGGAATTAGAAAATCAAGAAACTCATCCACAAGCGACCCACAGAGAAATGCTCGAAGAAACCTGATCTACCGTTATCAACATCAAACTATTGTGAATGACTATTCTTCACAGACAAGACCAACAAGATAGATGTTATTGCTATACTATGGATATCGTCAACAAAGGAACACCATCTCGAACTACCAAAGAAAAACAACAATGAGCACAATGCAAACGAGTCACCCTCGATGAAGCGATCGCATGTTTTCAACATGACTCCTCACTCTCCTATCACGGTCATTTCTATTCCCGTGCCTGACTCCTGACATTACAATATTATCAAGAATTACAAACACTATAAGCATTCCAACAAAACCTTGAGATATAATTCACTAACAATAATGAAGTTATCATTAACATTTCTGTAATAAAAAATATTTTGACACGTACGGACTTCATCATTTATTTGTAATGGAACGATTCACTCTAGCATAGTCCGACAAAACACAAAATCTTCATTGTGTTAATTGTTTAATAATTAAATTAAGTGGTTCTAAACGAAGATTCACATCTATAGGTTGAAATCATTTATTGTCATTTTCTTTAATCCATGTTATTACTCTCTGTAAGGTTTCCTTAACTCTATCATTAGTATAATCATTATCATCTCAAAGCAATTCTATTATTTGAGCACATGCATCAACTAGATCATCTCATGCAACAATTTCCCAGATTTTACCTTTATAATCTTTGAGATATCAAGAATCTACTCATCCAAATAGATGACTTATAGACAGAGTTATTGTATCTCATCATTTTTTTCATGGCGATCTAACCGATTTAATCTCTAAAATCGTACCAACAAATCATTTAATGATAATTAATAATTCTTCCAATCTCGGACAAGCACATAATAATTTACTAAATTCTTCTATTCCCAATTCTACTTCTCAATTATTCATTAATGCTTGTACAACTTCTTGACTATCCATAAATAAATATAAAGAATAAATTTAAACAAAATGTATTATTTAAAAACAAAAAGTCAACCATAGTTAATACAAAAAAAACATAAAAAAAACATCAATCAAAACTAATGCATGCATTCTCAATTAAAAACAGGCCTACTCCTTCTCCAAAAAATGTGGTAACACCACAACTCTTTCATGTTGCTGAAATCTCTTCACATACTCTAGCATAAATCCCGAAGGGACAAGGTGTTTATCAACGAATTGAGCCAACACTTTGTGAAGGAGTTTCAACAAAAAATATTTGCAAGGCACAGACAGCAAAACAAATAATCTACCAAAAAAACTTGGAAAACAAGCTAAACCAGATCAGACAAACGAGTTCAACGACAAAGATTGAGCAATATCTTTTTCCTCATATACTCTGCTAGGGAAAGGATGGAAATATCACAAATCATGATACATCATCCAAGTCTGCATCGTTCAGCTCTTTCACCTTTGTCCTTCTTGCCCCGCAATCTTCCGCCCCGACACTTTCCGCGGGGACAAGTCGGTGCTACCCTTTTTTCTTCTCCTCACTCCCACCCACCAAATCGGAAACCACCCCACAAACCTCAAAGTACTATGATACCATACAAGGTCAGGTTTCATTTTTTTCACACACATACCAAGTAACAAGGCAAAAGGAATATTGCAAATACTCCACAACAAACCCAACCATCTCTCCAATGTTCACAAAACACCACGATGAACACGAGCCCCAAGTATCACTACCTTGGCTCATTGCTTTTCAAGTAATGTTTGAACTTTGTACAAATAAGTTTCTATACCTCACAATACAGTCACATAATCAGAAACAAGGAGAATATTTTTTCCATACACATCACTCCAGCCCGTTTGTGACAAAAAACAATCTAACCACTCTTTTTCACCAAAGTCACAAGAGACCTTCCTTGCCCATTTTGACCACTGCACCCACAGATCCTGGTCAACACTCTTGATACAAGATTCTATCTGATGATACAATGATCAAGACAATGTCATTCATTCATGATCCAACTTTCAATGTTTTCAAAGATCCAACTCATCCATCACAAATGGTTTCAAACCACCATGCTGGATTCAAATCACAGGTACTCCATGTGACAAACTCTCCAATGCCGTCAAACCAAAAGTTTCCAAAAATCTTGATGGCATCAGACAATAATCAGCACCTTTCAAACAATCTATAAGAATATCATATCACTGCCATCCATGAAAAGAAACACAATCTGACCCCTGCGCCAATTGAACAAATGCTCAAGAAAAATCACCATCCCCAAAAACATGCAATAAACATCTATCGGAAAAATCTGATAATCAAATATTTTTTCGACATTCCAAAAGTGCATCACATCCCTTTTCCTCAGTCAATCTACCAAAAAAAATAAACACTATTTTCTTCATATATACTACAAGACTAAACATTGCAAAACTAAACAACCACTTGCATTATGCAACTATATTACTATCATGCCGATGCATTTCGCGTAGGCGCTTTTTTTTTCAATGCAAAATTTCCTCATTGGGGTATCGTCTAATCGGTAGGACAGCGGCCTTTGAAGCCGTCAGTCAAGGTTCGAGTCCTTGTACCCCAGATCAGGATTCAAAAATATCAATATGACAAATCACTTGACCTGATGAACCCACTATCTACAATGCCATAACAAATAACTTGATTACTATCCCGCCTTACGCGGGGTGAATCAGGAACTTAGTTGGGAAGGTTATTATCAATCGGGAGTAGCTTAATTGGTAGAGCACCTGACTCTGAATCAGGAGGTTGTAGGTTCGATTCCTTCCTCCCGAGATGATAGAAAAAACAATACAATATGATGCGGGGTGGAGAAACGGTATCTCGCCGGGCTCATAACCCGGAGATAGATGGTTCAATTCCATCCCCCGCAACCAAAAAAAACATGCCGAGGTGATGAAACTGGTAGACATGCTTGGCTTAGAACCAAGTACCTTACGGTATGCGGGTTCGAGTCCCGCCCTCGGTAAGAGATCTTACGTGTCTTTAAGTGTACACTGATAAACAATAACAGTGCCATCCTGAGACTTCACCACTCTGTCATCCTGAGTTTTCACGAAGGATCTTAGTGTCTGTAATAAGTAAGATACTTCACTTCGTTCAGTATGACAAATTCTTTGTCTGAAGTATTAATCAATGCTTAGCTTACATAAACAATTACTACACATTGATCCGAGGTAGCTCAGTCGGTAGAGCAAGTGACTGTTAATCACTGGGTCGTGGGTTCAAGTCCCACCCTCGGAGTACCAAAATATTTTTACATTTCGATACCCCTATTACTATGCCAATTACCAAATCAGCCAAAAAAGCTTTGAAGAGATCTACAAAGCAAAACACATACAATCAACCAGTCAAAAATAAGATGAAGGATGCCATCAAGGCAGTTCGTCAAAAGATCAAAAAAGGACAAGAACTCACAGAAAATGATGTCAAGACAACCTACAGTGCCGTAGACAAAGCACTGAAAGCAAAAATAATCAAGAAAAAAAATGCAGCAAACAAAAAATCCAAAATAGCTACTCTCGTCAACAAATCAAAAAAAGCTGCTTAGGTGGCTTTGATGCCAGCTTAGCTCAGTTGGTAGAGCATCCGCCTTGTAAGCGGCAGGTCGCGAGTTCGAGTCTCGCAGCTGGCTAGTTAAAAAAACCGTAAAAGGTAGTTCAGCTGCTAAGTATGGTCCGATCCATATCAGACAGATCCTCTAGAGATTAAGCCATATAAATCAATGTACAACACCAAAAAGTATGGAGCGGTAGTTCAGCTGGTTAGAACGCCTGCCTGTCACGCAGGAGGTCACGGGTTCGAGTCCCGTCCGTTCCGTCATTCTTTTGGCCTCATCGTCTAGTGGTTAGGACTCGGGACTTTCAATCCCGTAACCGGGGTTCAATTCCCCGTGAGGCCGCCATTCTAGATTTAGAGATTATGAGATTCCCAGATTATAAAATTGAAAAAAAATAATCTAAAGATCCAAAAATCTATAAATCTAAGAATCTAAAAGTCTATAAATCTACATGGGTGATTAGCTCAGTTGGCGAGAGCGTCTGCCTTACAAGCAGAGGGTCATAGGTTCGAGTCCTATATCACCCACCATCTTCTTCAAAAGAGAGTAAGTAACCGCCTAATAAAAAATTTATCCTGAGGTTTTTCATCCCAACAAGGGTCGGGGCACGAACGATTTTATACTTTGTTATCCTGAGGTTTCACGAAGGATCTTATTCTAGTTACAAAGATACTTCACTTCGTTCAGTATGACAGACTTATTGTTTGAAAGATTAATCAATATTCACTTGATCAACAAAATGGGTCTGTAGCTCAGTTGGTTATCCCGCAACTCCTGCGGGGATAACCGATTAGTCTCAACATATGACAAAATATTACACAAGGGTCTGTAGCTCAGTTGGTTAGAGCGACCGGCTCATAACCGGTTGGTCGTAGGTTCAAGTCCTACCAGACCCAAATCAATTGATAGTAGGTTTACCCCGACGTGTCGGGGTGAAAGTCCTACCAGACCCAAACTAAAAATACACTATGCGGGTGTAACTCAATTGGCTAGAGTCACAGCCTTCCAAGCTGTAGGTTGCGAGTTCGAGTCTCGTCGCCCGCTCCATTAAATCTTATCCCCTCAAGGATAAGTTTTTTTTTAGAGAAAATAAATCATCATCACATCCTTAGCACACATTGTTTTCTTCTCAAGAACAACTAAAATGATTAGTCATCACCATCAAATGATTCCCTTAATCACCCCACACCACCATGCTAAAAAAAAACATGCAAAGTATCGAACACTTCCTCGAAATGATATAACATAACCAAACAAACAAAAACTACAACAACTACCATCACTATTTTTAGAAAATTGTCCTGACGCGTCAGGTGCAAAACACAATCATCAAATACGGAAATGAGGATATTTTGATCATATACAAGAAATCCTCAACTTTGCTCATGAATTATATCCAATACTCAACAAGATAAAAAAATTAGACTTCTCTCTGGAAGATGCGATTTTGGTTCTCTTCCTCCACGACATAGAAAAACCTATAAGATATAGCCAAACACATCAACCCGAACTAGCTACATTCGGAAATAAAAACAACGAAGAAATAAGAGAGCATCTGATAAGCAAATTTCACATATCACTGAACCAAGTCCATCAAAATGGACTACAATACATCCATGGAGAAGGCAATGATTACTCATCAAAAAAAAGAGTCATGCAACCACTAGCGGCATTTTGCCACGTCTGCGACATCATAAGCACAAGAATATTTTTCGATACACTCTAAGAAACCCACATCGAAACCTCTGTGAATTAATTTCACATCAAGGCTTACAAAACAGTAGCCAAGACTGCCAACAACATTTCAGCTCCTAATCTTTTTTATATAATCAGGACCCATACTTCTATATAGTTTGCTTCGAAGGGCATTTTCCACTCCCATAGCTACAAAACACACAACAATCACCTTGTTTCGGCTTTATGTGTTCTCCACACTTGGAACAATCGTAAAATATTGACAAGAATCTGTTGGCATCGTCTCTTTTTTACTTGTATGACACTTTGGGCAAGTAAGAACAGATTGTAACTGGATTTTTTCATATCATGGTGGGGAAAGAATAAAAATTATTAAGTCTTACGACAAATTATCATGACTCTCCTCTTACAAAAGAACTAACTGATACTGTATCACATACAATCCAGCTACAATAAGAAGTATCGCACTAATCTTCTCCATATATGGAAGTATCACACGAAGCTGCCTCATCAAGTAGTCTTTGGCAAAGACAGACAAAACCATAACACTTATCATCAGAGTACTCATTCACAATAAATAGAAAAGAATATACAATACTCCATCAAATATTGTGGGGGCAACAAGAGCTTGAGTGACAACAACGAGAAAAAGAGGAAAGAGACAGCCAATAGCACCTATTGCATAAGCAATGCCAAAAAAGAATGCCTCGGCAGTTTCGTTATTGTGTTTTCTCTGTTTGATATGTAAGGATAGTGATATGTTTTTACCAAAGAGCATTAGTATCCCCAAAATAATGAGCACTACCCCCATAGTAATAGCAATATACTGCATATTGTCTTTGATCAATTGGCTTGAAACCATGATAATAATACCGGCAATACCATAAATCACCACAAATCCCAAAATACTCAATCAAGCAAGTTTGAGTCATCTCAACAAGAGAGATAGCTTTGAGTGATTTTTTTCACTATTGCGAGAAATAAATGATACGATATATCATGGAAGAAGTGCTATTGCACAAGGCGCAAGAAATGCAAGTAATCATTGCACAAAAGAGAAATATATCACAAGGTATTATTGATTAAGTAAAGCATTTAGTATGTTTCTATATTCTCCAACACTCAATACCTGATAATTTTTCATCAAAATAATATCTCCATTTTTATCCAATACCACAGTAGTAGCTTGATTTGTTACTCAAAAATCTACCATCACCTGAGGATATCCAGGCGTCATAGGGTAAGTAAGGTTCTTTTTCTGAGCCAAATTCTTCATAACTTCTACGGTATCGCTTGCGTCTATACTAACAGAAAAGATATTTACGCTATCTTTAAACTCAGGATATACTTCATTGATCGAAGGTCGATTTCTCGCACACTTAGGACATCGAGATGCGGTAAAATAAATCATAGATGGTTTTCATGAAGCCAATAAACTATCCAAACTAATAACTTCCCCATCAGTCGTGGTCACCTCAAATGCTGGAGCCTTTCAGAGATTTTGAAATTCTATTGTCGTGACCTCATCTCAAGGAGATCAATTTGTCATTGCTCAACTATTTAAAAGGTAGTATCCACCAAAAACTATTCACCCAAGTAGCAATACTCAAAACATCACCATCTTACTCATACCACATATTGAACAACAACTACTCTTAGCACAACGTGTTTCTTTTTCCATGTTTACATATATCAATAAATTAAAAGATATTGTAGATTATGTAGTATCTATTGCAAAATACTACAAATAAATGCTACTATCATATACAAAGGATCTCACCAGTATAGAAGCCTATGTTACTTTTTTAGAAACACCTATACATGACTTTCCCTCTTCAGAAAACACCCCGACAAAAGAGAGGTGAATTTCTTCGATATGAAATCAGTGTGGTAAGACAAGTTGAGAAAAATCAACTTGCTCAAGACTAATATCAAAAATCTTTTTTGAATGTTTACACACAAGGTGTCCATGAGGAGCTTTTGCAGTTTCATACAAAGTCTGTTCTAATATTCATAGAGTTTTCATTATCGATCATTTTTCCACTAATTCACGCAAATTTCTATAGACTGTTCATATACCCAACAACGGGTATGTCTGTTTGAGTTTTTTAAAAATATCATATGAGCTAATATGATTCCCATTAATGATATACTCTATTTCTTTCATATAGCGGTGCTTGTTCATGATAAACGAGTAAATATAGTAAATATGAGTGGGAATGTAGACCAAAACAAGGAGCATAACAATTTAGTTTGAGTTTACATGGAGCCCTGCAGTATTGCAGGGTAGTACATCGACTTATTATACAAGAGGTTTATAGTCGATGTACTATAAAATAGTAAAAGACTGATGCTACCCCTCCATCACTCCTCTCTTCCAATCCTCCAACAGCCCATGCAAAAACACAATATTGTGCAAACTCAACAAGATCCCCGCCAACATTTCCTTCTCCATCACCAAATGATGCAAATATGCCCTACTATAATTTCTACACGTAAAACAACCACAATCAGACGTTAATGGTCAAAAATCATCCCTATACTGAGCATTTCTCAACTTAATCCTCTCAAACTTCCCCCCTTCTTTTCACCTGTCCCGTCATGTTCCGCGGGAAAGGGGGGTGTCCGAAGGACGGGGGGATAGAGAACCTTTCGATCTTTTCGCAAACGCCGTCCCATGCCTCCCCAATCTCGTTGCCAACACACAATCAAACATATCAAATCACTGTTCAACTGCATACAACAAATCCTCTGGTGTGCCTACTCCCATCAAATATCTCGGCTTATCTGCAGGAAGCCTCGGTCCACAAAAATCAATAACTTCACGCTTCATCTCTTCTTCTTCTCACACACTCACACCTCATACCGCTATCCCATCCGTGGCAAAAGAAGATAAAATAGCTATTGATTCTTCTCTTAAATCCAAGAAACTCCCACCTTGTACGATGGGGAACAAAACACCTCTGACGTCAGCATATTTCTTTTCCATATGATCAAATTGCCTACGAGCTCGGGCATGAGTCAATGCCATATGACCAGCATACGTAGCTTTATCTGCACCCGCAGGAGAACATACATCCAACATCATCATGATGTCTGATCCCAAATCACACTGGATATCAACTACTTTTTCAGGACCAAAAAAATGCTTACTTCCATCATGAGGAGAGCAAAAACTTACCCCATCTTCATGAAGCTTCACTCACACCACATGATCGTCTCCTGTCTTGTTTCTCGCACCTTGAGTCTCATTAAGTCCCAAACTAAATACCTGAAAACCACCACTATCCGTCAAGATCAGTCCATCACGCCAATTTTCAAACTGATGAAGTCAGCCTGCTTCTTTCACGATTTTCTCCCCAGGACGTAAATACAAATGAAAGGTATTGGCAAGAATGATTTTGATCATCGGTAAATCACCAATATATTTTGGATCCTGCAACATATCAAGTATCATTCACTTGATAGTCCCCTTGGTTCACACAGGCATAAAAACAGGAGTCTGAAGCTTCACTCCATTGAGTGTCAATTCTCATACTCTTGCATTAGCTTGCTGTTTCACTACCGTAAACTGCAACTTTGACATCACCAGAACAATACAAAATATAAATAAATCACTTCTTCCAAATCCTATATACATTTTTACAATCATCTCTTTTGTCTATGCTAGCCAACATCAAACAAATCACAAGAACACTTAGCATCATAGCTTTTCTGATTATTTTTGCTTTCAGCTCCACACAAGCTCAAGAACCAGAACAAGCAGAAGCAATCATCTGTGAAAATATTTCTCGAACACTCCAAGGGGCAACACATGCTATCATCAATCAACCATACTCCTATGATATTCAATGATACTCATTCAATGCTCAAACAGGAACACCATTCACTTGAAAAGACAAGCAGGTCATCACCACATGAACCTTACTTACGCTTTTGGGAGAAAACACCACCATCAATTATGAACTTTTCCGCAACAACAAAAGTCTCGTCAAGGATTTCAATACAGGATTTACTTACACTTTTACGCAAGTTCAAAACTTCACTCTTCATACAAATATCCAAAACGAGCAATGTAGTTACAAAATCACCAAAGACATCCAGGTGTATGAAACCATCTATACCTATATTGGCAAACACTTGGACAATACACAGACAAGTCTGATCGAAAACACCAAGCAATCACCACAATTATTTTTCCCAATTCCGATTAGCGATGGTACCCCATCAGAAACCCTACAACAACAAATCACCAATCATCTACAATACATCCAAGATAGTAACTATATCCTCATCAACACACAAAACTACAACACCCTACTACAGATCATCAATCCTTTCATCACAGAGAACAAGCACATCATCATCGTCACCGAATGAGACAAAAGCATTACCAAAAAATTTCTCGCAGCATTCGTCAAGCAATCTGCATCTCAAAAAGTATACCTCCTCGGCAACAAAGAGGAATTTCTCAATGTCTTGGTAGAAATCTCCGTCGGCCAACAACCAAAAATTGATCAATATTTGATATCATTTGATGCCAAAACCTGATTCATGTCTCTGTGACATATCATTGATTACTTGATATATCATGGATTCCCTATGGAACTAATTGGCATGTTACTATCAATGAGTCTTGCTATAGCATTTATCGTTTTTCGAAGACAAATTATCTGACTGAACGCATTCAATATTTTTTATCCATTGCTCTTTGCTTGATCCATTCATATTTTATGAATCAAGACCACCTTTGCTCTTCTTTTTGTTGCATGACTATCCCACTTTTTTGTCAATCATATCAACAAAAAGATGACTCTCTTGAGCAGTGCAAGACTTGGACTCACCTTGATTTTCTATTTTATTATCTCTCTTTTGACCCTACAGCTTTTCAAACGTTTTGGATGATGACCACAAGATTTCAGTACATTTGGACAGTTTATGTTTATCGTGCCATATATTGTTATACTCATGATAGGCAACAAACTCTTTGCAGAAAAAAGTAAAATACTATCTTGGCCACGGATAACTCAAACTGCAATATTCATACTTCTTTCTTTCATCATCTACACTATTTATCATAACCAATTAATTCAAAAACGGATGCTCATACATCCAAATTTCATTATTGTTATTGCCCTCATTATTATTATAATGGGAAGATATACATGACTACAAGCAACCGAATATATTCGCTTCTTGCCACTCATCAAATATGAATTGAGCAAAAAAAAGATTTCTGACAGATCAGAATAACACCACACTCATTTTAAATGAGTAACACAACAACAGTGCTTCAAACGATCATGACAACACTTGCCAAACAATACAAGATCCAAGATTCAATGGGATTATTTTTGACATCATACGGTCAAGATGACAGCATCATCAACTCACATGGCACTCTCATCACTAATAAAACAATTCAACAAACCGTTGAAATACTCTATCATTCATATATTCAACCCTTCGAAACATCTATCAAAAAAGTGATCTGCTATATAGTCACCAATATCAAAGAAGTAAATCTGACAACCCTTATGGCAAGCTCACCACAAACATATGGATTGTGTATCATCGATGACGACAACCAAAAAACTGGATGCCTCCTCCCAGCGACCCCATGAGCTCAAAGCATCACCCAAGCTATCGCCATGATCAAACAAAAACACGGCATTCAACAACAAACCAAAACCTATCTTTTCACCACCACCTCCATCACCATCCCCTTCCCCTAGCATCTAGTGGCTAGTAGCTCTTTCACCTTTAACACTTTCATCTCTGCCATCAATGTCCCAAACAGTATCATTTGAACAAAAAATCAAAACCAACAAAACTGCTCTCAAGCAAACCATCAACACCAATCAATTCAAAGAAATTCGAAAAGAAATTCGATTCCTCATTCTTTGACCCAAAAAATCAACTACCACCAAATCACACCAAATATCTATTGAACATAGCAAACGAGAAGACTACATTATCAAAAAGAAGAGCGAAAGGCGCCAACACGCCAACGACATCAAATCTATATAACCCTTCCTCGACTTGCCTACCCCCCTTTTCCCCAAGGGGGGATCAAGGGGGGATAACTTTCACAAAGATCCTCAACCCTTTCACGACAACATTGAAACTTACATATTCAAAAAACTCCACCTCATGGAGCTTTTTTCAAACACAAGTTTTCAAACACAACAACTCAATACCCTACCCCGATATAATTTCAGGTTTACCACTTTTTCTCGCCAAAAATCATGATACCTTCGCATGTAACAAAGATCTATATTGTCGAGAATATTGCAAAACACTAAAAATAGTTGTAACGACGATATATAGACCGACACCAGACTCTACGTTGTAAACGAAGCTTCACATCATAAAGACCAAAAAGATATTCATAAACTTCATCATCTTACCCATATCAGGCATATTGGTCCCACCAACAGCAGGAGTAGTTGCCGGTTTCACCATCATAGTAAGTTTGGTCTGGAAAAAGATAAACACTCATGCCAAAATCGTCAAGACAATACTGCCACTGGTGAGTAAATCTAACCCCAAAAAATGCGTATTGAGAGTCTCCAAGCTCGTATAATGCTGACCAAAAGAATAAAAGAAACTATAAATATAGTCAGGGATGTCATTTTGCGCATAATCTCTTATCACCCAAAATAATCACAAAAATACAGGGAGTTGTAGGAGTAGGCCAATACATCATTTCAATGGACCAGCTCATTGTTGCTTCAAAAGTTTCATCATCTCTTCCTGCATTTTCTTGGGATCATCCTTATATTTTTCTTGAATGTGTTGCATTTTGGGCTGCATATCTCCCATTTGAGATTGCATTGTCACTCCTGCAGCACTTGTTTTGTACAATAGACCCCTGACAACAAGCGTCAAACATATGATAGCCAATCATAGATGGGAGCCAAAAAAAGACAAAAACACTATCAAAATATTAAATATTGGACGATATATAATTTCCACCCACAATAATTCAAAAAAGCCCATTGTTTACATACATATATAAAACACCCAAATACATCAAAAATATACATTATAGCTAGCCACTACTCAAATCAACTCATCATTTTCACATTATCTTTTTTCAAAAACAATCACTACTATAACAAACTCAATACCTCATGGGTTTTGGTATCAACCAAATCATCAATCTTTCACGTCATTTGCTTGATCATTTCATCAATTTTTTTCTCTTCTCCCTTTTTTGCATCATCAGACAGCTCTTTACTCTCATGTAATTGAGAAATATCCTTGAGTGCATCATGCCTGACCTGCCTCAAAGCAATTTTGCTTTCTTCTCAGAGCTTATTGACCTGTTTGGATATCTCTTCTCTTCTCTCATGAGTCAAGCTGGGAACTCTAATCAACAAATATCATCATTCATTTTGAGGAGTAAGTCATGTTTGTGCATCATACACCGCTCTTTCTATAGCTCAAACTGTTGACTTATCCCATGGCTCGATTTTCAACGTTTGGTTATCCAATACCACAACATTCGCCAATTGATTGATTTTTAGAGAACCATAAGAAACGGTGACACTTATATGGTCCACCAACGCCGTTGTTGCTCTTCCAACCTGTAATCAAGAAAGCTGGAGTGCCAAATGATCAACACTTTTTCACATACGCTGCTTATATACGGACAAATCCATAATGAGACAGTAAAGAGGATAAAAATAAAGTGTAAGCAAGGTTAAATCGAGAAACAAAATCTACAAACAGCAATGAAATATTTTGTTTCGGGATTTAACTCAAAAGATCTGGTTCTCGAATATGATACATTCACAATGAAAAAATCTTAATCAATCAACCAAATTTTTTGTAGTGCTGAATTAACGACTTCAACTCATCATAGCTTTGATCAACACGACCAAACTCTTCTTTGTTCACGATATCGATTGAGACTAACTGACCCAAATATCACATATCACTTTTGATTTCTTCATAATG